>ENA-OYZE01000115-OYZE01000115.1-human-gut-metagenome-genome-assembly--contig:-NODE-115-length-39534-cov-8.917070_pt1 | contig 39534 bp, 26 predicted proteins | sample MGYA00243259_ERZ653469 | MGnify/ENA primary metagenome ERZ653469 (study PRJEB26926, sample SAMN06164913) | human gut metagenome | biome: ENVO:00009003; feature: ENVO:2100002; material: ENVO:00002003...
GCCTCCCGATTGGCGCGGCGAAGGGCGAGCTCTGCCACCATTTTTCCAAGCTCCGTCTGACCCGTAAAGTGCCGTATGATATGGTATCGTCTGCCCTCAATTTCGCAAGGTGCGGCGACGCGCGGGCAGTCCGCATATTTCTCCTGTAATTGCTGCATTGTTTGTTTGATTGTTTTCTCCCCCGATTGAAATTGCGGAGCTGCCGTTTGATTTTGTTCCGAATGGCTTTTTCATGTTTCCCTTATGTTACCTGCTCCGTTGCTCCCGTAGGCCCCGTAGCTCCGGTTGCTCCGGTCGCACCGGTCGGGCCGGTCGCACCCGTCGGACCGGTCGGGCCGGTCGCACCCGTAGCTCCGGTCGGGCCGGTCGGGCCGATGCCCGTCGAACCCGTCGAACCTGTGGGGCCCGAACAACAGGGATAGACGATCGTCTTATAGGTCTGATTGACGCAGACGCAGGGCCAGCAGCCGCACACGGGGCAATGCTGATAAAATGGCATATCCATACCTCCTTTGATGCGGGCGGCATTGATATCCGCCCTCTATCCATTGTATGGAAAAAGCCCTGCCCGCTGTTACGGCCCGCCGCCTTCGAAGAGCAGCTCAGGGTCGTTAAAACGAACTTTGATTTGAAAAACATAAAACTGCGCCCGAAATACTGTTCTCGGGCGCATCGCATGAAAAAAGCCGCGGGGGTTACCCTCGGGCGGAATGCATGAAAAAGCGGCCGAACTTCGGCCGCTTTGTTCAATTGGTGTTTTTGAGTTCGCGCGTCGAGACCTCGTCCGCCGTGTAGTGTTCGAGATAGTCAAAGAGCGCATCCGCATCGGTGAAGATCTTGTACATCTCGTGGCAGGCTTCTGCCATGAACTTCTTCTCCGACATCTCGTGCATGAACGCTTCGAGCGTATCGTAATACCCGTCGAGATCGTAAAAGGCGATGGCCTTCGTGTGCCGCCCGAGCTGCTTCAAGGTGATGACCTCGAAGAACTCCTCCAAAGTGCCGATGCCGCCCGGCACGATGATGAAGGCGTCGCAGTCGTCCTCCATCGTCGTCTTACGCTCTGCCATCGTCTCGGTAAAGGTGAGCTTATCGCACTCATCGAAGATACTTTCGAGACGCTCTTCGCGAAAGAAGTTGGGGATGACGCCGTGGATATACCCCCCGCCGCGCTTGGTGCCGCGCGCCGCAGCGCCCATGAGCCCCGAACCGCCCGCGCCGAAGACGAGCGAATGCCCCCGCCGCGCCATTTGTTCGGTGAGCGCTTCCACCGCGACGATATACTTCTGATCGATGGCGGCGCTCGCCGCTCCGAAAACACAGATCTTCATAACACTCCTCCCGTTCGGATAAGGCTCTGCAAAGCAGGGCGCCTTCCCCTCTATTATACGGGTTTTTTATCAAAAGTCAAGAAGACGACGGCAGGAAGAGCACGCCGCACCGCCCGAGGGCGGAAAATATCCGCCGGCAGATCGCACGGCGGATATTCCCATGAGCATTTTCCCGAAAGACGGGGTGATTTATGAAAGAGCGGGAACGACGTCCGCAGGCTCTTCTTCGGGGAGAGAGAACTTTTTCCTCACGATCGCCAAGACGCACATGAGGACGCCGATGACGGCAAGGCCGATGGGAACGCCGAGCGCTGCGGAGAGCGCCTCGTTGCCCATTTTCCCGACATAGACCAAAGAGACAACTGCCATCATGACGCCCGCAGCGGCCAGGCACAGGCCCGCGGCGATCGCGAAAGCAGGCGTGCGCTTTTGCAGCTTTCCGCCGGGAGACGAGATGAGATCGGACAGGGCGAGGCTCCCCGTGACGCAAGCCGCCGCAGCCGCGACGACAAGAACGGCACTCAATGCCGCCGTGATATTATAGAGCGCGGCATATGTTTCACTCGAACCGCTTGCGACATACTCGGAAGCGATCTGCGTGAAGAGAGGCTGGAATCCCTGCACCGTGCTCGTCTTGATGCCCAGAGCTTCCGTCGTCATAAAGACGGCGCCGCTCCCCAGAAGTCCGATGGCGACAAAAGCGAGGATGGCGTACAGCACGCTGCTGCAAGTGCGGATGAGGTAATCGCGCATCTCCCCCGTCATCCCCTGCTTTAAGACGGACAGGATGAAAGCCGCTGCAAGGGCGACGGCGCCCAGCACGATGCCCGCCACCGTACCCACATTGGCGGCGACGGAAGTCGAAACACCCGCGACCTCCGCCTTTTGACCGATGCACAGCAAAAAGAGCGCTACGGTAAAGAGATAGGCAAGATAGGTCATGGCGGCGGGGGCAAGGATGCCCTTGTCCGTCTTCTTCTGCACGATCAAGACAATGCGGCGGGCAAGGAATACGACAGACAATACGACGAGCAGCAGGCCGAAGACGACGCAGCCCGTTCCGAAGAACGCGCCCGTCTGCGCGATGAGCTTGCTGTTTTTCTCCGTGTACGCCGTCTGGAACGCATCGCCGAAGAAATAGAAAATGCTGAAGCCGCCGGTCGTCCCTGCCGAAGCGCCGCCCGCCTCCACCTTGAGCGAAGCCCCGATGAGGAAGGTAAAGATGAGCGAAAGCGCCGCCGTCACGAGCGCGGCGATCTCCGAGATCTTGCCGACGATCTCAGCCGCGCGGGCAGGCAGGAAGCTGTTCCCCTCTGCCGGGGGCGCGGTGTACTCCGGCGCCTTCTCTTTGCGCGCCTTGGGCTTTTCCGCCGTGCGCACCGGAAACCCGGCCGCAGCAGGCACAGCCGCACTCTTTCCCTGCGGCGTTTCGGGCAGAGGAAAGCGCAGCGGCATCGAATAGACGGGCGCATTGCGGTTAGAACCGCAGTAGATGCAGTATTCCCCGTCGGCGGGCGTCATCTTTCCGCACGCCGTACACAGACTCATGCCGTCCAGCCTGCGGCCGCACTTCTTACAGAACTGCGCGCCCTCCAGATTTTCCGTGTCGCAATGATAACATTTCATCGCATGACCTCCATTGATTTATTCTCTCGATAAGGGAACGCTCATCCGCGGACAGCGTCTTCCCCGATCTCCCCGTTTTCAGGAAGCTCTTCCAAAAAATAGCACTCGTCCTCTTTGCTGTAAGAGATGACGCAGCCGCTTTTTCCCCGCCGGAGATGATCACGGATGTCGTTCAGATAGCGGTAGAGCGTCCGCTCGGAAATGAAATTTTCCTTGCAGAACTTTTCCCGTACGATTCGCCCGCCGCTCATGAACTCGTCGTAAAGAGATAAGATCAACCCGATCCGCATCATGCCCCTCCTTTGCAGATCCCCCTGCCGCCGCGGTGTCCGCTTCCCGTTTGACGATTAGAGTATAGCACACGATATGTCGAAATTTGTCAGCCCGTTTCGCGTTTCCGCCCGCAAAATCGGCTGAATTTACCGCATTTTCGGCTGAATCCATTCTTTTGAGCGTCATTTTTCACACATCTTCGGGGGAAAAGAGCAAAAAAAGGCCGAAGTCCCTCGAATGCTCCCGCCCGTTTTTCTTGTTTCGGGAAGGGAGATCCAAGGGCCTTCGGCCCGATCGCGAGGCGGAAATAACGCCGCCTCACTCGAATACCCATACGCTCAGCGTGATGTTCAGCGGTTTGTACCACATGGTCGTTCGCAGTTTGAACAGGTCTCCCGGCGAATAATCGGCACTTGTCCCCGATCGGATGCCGTTATCCCAACCCACATCATAATACGCGGCCTCTATATGCTCCAGATGGAAGGTACTGAATACAAATCTCACCACACAAGGCTTCGCCAGATCGAGATCGAAATAGAGCTCGCCCTGAGGCGTCAGGATGAACTCATACTGCACTCCCGCCGACAGCGTCACAGCCGTTTCAGGAGATCTGCCGTCGCTCTCCGTCCTCTTCTCGTAGACCGCCGTCAGCGCATCATCCATGCCCGGGAAATACAGCTCCGAACAAAATTCTCCGCTTTTATTCTTCCAACCGAGGAAGGTATAGCCGGGCTTTTCCGGGCGGGGCAGCACGACCGCCTGCCCCGACAGCGTCTGCACGCTGCCGCCGTCATACAGCTTTACGCTGCCTTCGCCTACACTACAATAGCTATATCCGCCGCCCGTAATAGCATTGAGCTGTTCATTCGTGAGCGGAGTGCGGATCGTTCCGCCGAACATCTCGGCGCCGATATACTTGACGGACGCGGGAAGATACATTTCCATGATCTGCCGCTCCCCGATCGACTGCGCAAAGGCGTATTCGCCGATGAACTCAACGGTGTCGGGCAGGAGGATGCCGGTCGCACAAATATCGGCAAACGCATAGTTCCCGATCGTCCTGACGCCGTGCGGCAGTACAAGCACGCCGTCAAACGTCACGCCGCAAAACGCCCCTCCGCCGATCTCGGTGAGATCGCCCTCTTGGGGGAACAGCACTTTCCCGTTGAAGAAGTTGAAGCAGCCTTCGCCGATCGTCTGCACCGAGGACGGGATCTCAACGGGAAGGGCGACGGTGAGCGATGCAAATGCATGATCGCCCAACTCGATGACCCCGTCGGGCAGCACGAGCGAGTGCAGGGACTCATCGAGCCCGATCACGGGATCGTAGACCCCGTCCGACATCGTACAATTGCCGATCTTTGCCACGGGAAGGCCTTCGATCATTGCCGGGATGACGACATCCACTTGTTCGCCGACAGGCCCCGTATAGCTCGTGATCGTGACGGAATATCTGCTCTTTTCATAGGTAAAGTTTTCGATGCTGCCGCTCATGACGATCTCTTGCCAGACGGCATAGAGCGTGAGATCTTCCGTGCGTCCGGCGGGCGTGAAGGTATAGCGCGTCCCCTTCCCTTCGGGATCGTCATACCAGCCGAGGAAGAGATAGCCCGCGCGCACGGGGTCGGCGAGCAAGATCGCCTCCCCGACTTTCACCCGTTCGGGGTTGGGCGTCTCCGACGTTCCGCCGCCGAGCACATAGGAGATACAGTAATACTCTTCCTCGCGCCATACCGCCGTCAGCGTCCTCTCCCGCAGCTCATAACCATTGACCTTCGTGATGAGCTCTCCCGCCTCATCCGCCCAACCCAAAAAGACATAGCCCTTCCTCCTGCATTCGGGGAGGGTCAGAACGTCCGCATAGCCGATCTCATAGACGTAGTACTCCTTCTCGTCGGAGGACACGAAGAAGGTGCCGCCCGCACCGTCGAGCTCGACGGAAACGAGCACGGGCTCAAAGCGCGCATACAGCACGGTGAGCGAAAGGAGGTTGTCCTCATCGATGACCTTCACTTCCTTCCCGCCCGTCTTCCGATCGTACCACCCGACAAACGTATAGCCGTAGAGCTGTACGGGCTTTAGCTCGACCCGCTCCCCGAATGCGATATAGTTGGGGTTGCTCTCCCCTTCCTCGTACATCCCTTCATACTCGTAGCGCACGAGATAGACGTTGGCCTCATACACGGCATAGAGGCTGAGCGCTTCGTGTACGCCGTACAGCGCTTCGTAATATACGCCGGAGCCGTCCCGCTCCGTGTTCCACCCCAGAAAGGTATAGCCTTCCTTCACGGCGGGGAACAGCCCGTACACCTCCCCCGCCCCGACGGACTCGGGGTTTTCCCCCGTGACCTTTCCCCCGCAGGCATCATAGCGAATGGAAAAGACGGCATTGCTCTTCTGCCACAGGGCATAGAGCGTCATATTTCTGGCGTTCGGGCCGCCGACGCTCTCGATCTTCGTGCCGCCCTCGGGAGAGTCATACCAGCCGAGGAACACATAGCCCTCGCGGATGGGCTCCGCAAGCGGAACGCTCTTATCAAAGGTGACCGAAGCAGGGTTTTCCTCTTGCAGCACGCCGCCGTTGAGTTCGTAGACGATGGTGCAGACGGTCTCCTCCCACTTGGCGTACAGCACGATATCCGCCCCCGTATAAGTCACGGCCGCGACGGGCCCTCCGCGGTAATCGGCCTCGAGATACCACCCTTGAAAGGCCTGCCCCGTCTTCTCGGGAGAAAGGAGCGCGACCGGACCGCTTTCGACGGTGACGGACGTCTCGGGCGTGGTCGTGAACCGCCCGCCGTTCAGCCAATATTCGATCGTATATTCGTGCAGGACAAAGACCGCCGATACGGTGAGATCTTCATCGACCTCGCGGGGAAATTCGACCGTCTCGCCCGCCTCATCCTGCCAGCAGACAAAATCGTACCCCTCCTTTTCGGGAACTGCGGGGGAATAGGAAGTTCCTGCCGTGACGGAAACGGCCGTTCCGTCCACCGTGACCGTGACCGTTTCGACCTCACCGAGGGCGGGCTTCATGCTGTTCGTCAGCAGTACGGCGAGCAAAACGGCGGCCGCGCAGAGGGCCGCCGCAGCGACGGCGATCAGAGCGACGGTCAGGCGGCTGAACCGCCGCGCCACAGCGGCGCTCTCCGTCCTCTCCTCATCCCCGATGCCGCAGTAGAGGCGGGATACGGGGACTTCAAAGTGATCGGCGAGCGCGGAAAGCCTGCCGATATCCGGGCAGGAGACGCCGCGTTCCCAGCGGGAGATCGCATCCGAGGAAATATCGATCGCCTCCGCGAGCTGCTCCTGCGTTTCCCCGCGCGCGATCCGCCTTTCGGAGATGAACCTTCCCAATTTTTCCGCACCGAATCTGCCGACATACGTCTTATCGGCCTCCTCTCTGCCGCAAAGGTTTTCCAGAGAGACCCCGAGCGCCGCAGCAAGATCGCCGAGCTGAGAAATATCCGGCTCCGAGAGGTCGCGCTCCCATTTCGAGACGGTCTGAGGATGCAGCTCGAGCCGCTCGGCGAGCTCTGTCTGCGTCAATTTGGCTGCCTTCCGCAGCTCTTTGAGTCTTTCTCCAAAAGTCATCGTGCGTACCTGCCGCAGTTTTTTTCTATTTTACCACACTTCCCCCGCATTTTCAAGAGGAGAGTGACAGTTTTTGTCATCCCCGCTCCGTCATCCACGTCGTCCCCGCTCCGTCATCCTCCGCCCGCCGTCCACCGTCCTGCCAAAAGAAAAAAGCCTGTACGGCTTACTGCCGTACAGACTCTTTCCGTTCACGTCGCTTACGCGTTCACGGGAACTTCGCTGTCCACCGTAAAGTAACTTCCGTTCCAATGGAAGGTGACGACCATCTGCGTCGCCGTGCTCGTGAACGTGTAGTAGGTCACGCCGTCCTTTTCTTCCGCGGTATATTTCGCGACCTCGGGACCGGGAGCGCCTTCCACGTTGCTGTTGCTGACCCAGAGCTCGGTATCCGAATAGATGTTGATCCTGTAATACTTATACTCTGCGCCGTCGCTGCTGTCGTACAAACTCGAAGAGGAAGATTTGACGGAGACCTGCATCTCATCGGTGCCGTAACCCGTCACGACAATGGCAAAGTAGTCGCCGTCGCTCATATCGAGAACTTCTGCCGCGAAGTCTTTGCCGCCGTTCTCCCATTCGATCTCGTCGCAGAACACGCTGGAAGGATAGGTGCTGTTCTCGTAGATGCCGAGCATGGTCTTTTCCTCATTCAGCCAGCAGAAGACGTATTCCGTATCTCCCGCGGCCACGATCTCCGTGCCGCCCGCATAATCGATCCCCGCCGTAAGGGAGAGCGTACCGCTCGCATCGACATGGATGGTGAAGGTGATCTCAAGATCGGTGAAAGAGCTCGACGTGAGAGTGGCCTTGAAGGTCGTGCCGTCCGTAAGAGAGGCGGCCTCTACCACCGCGAACGGATACCCGTAAGCCTGAAGGAAGAAGACGCTGCCCGAACGGTAAACAGTCAGCGAAGTGCTGCTGCCCGACCAGACGCCATCCTTCTGGGTATATGTCATGACGGAGGGATAGATGCTCGCATCAAACGGCTGTCTGCCGATCGCCATATAGGTATCGCCGTAGTAATCGTAGACGAGGTAGCCGTACCCCTTGTCAAGATCGAGCCAGCCGTTATTCTTGGCATCGTTCTGGGTGTTGATCCACGCCTTGATCTCTTTGGTCTCCGCATCATACTCATAGGTGCCGTAGGTATAGCTGCCCGAGAAGTAGACGAGATTGCCCTGACCGTCGAAGTACACTCTGTAGCTCGACGAAGAGCCGGAATAGAACATCCCCGCTTCGGGAGCGCTCGCCACGGTGTAGCTCTTTGCCTCGATATCGAGATAGAGCACTTCCACACATTCCGCCCCGTCAAAGAGGATGAGGCTGGTGCCGTTGCCGAACAGCGTGTAGGTATATTCGTTCTCGCCGATGGAAGCATTGAAGTAACCGTCGAGGAAGAGCTCGCCGAGTTCACCCGCATATGTATTGCGGAGTTCGGTCGCCGTCTCGACGATAAATTTCAGCTGCGTCGTATAATTCTCGTCGTAGTAGCCCTTGACCACATAGTCGGAGGCAACGCGCGAATAGTCCCAAGTTTTGGCAACGCCGTTGAGATCGAACTTGATAGAGGAGCCTTCGAGCGTATAAGGCACCGCATCCGAGACGACTTCCCCGTTATAGGTGAGCGTGAGCCTGCCCGAATAGGTCACATCCCCTTCCGTGAAGGACTTGCCGTCCAGCTCGAGGATGGCGCGGTTTGCATAGTCATAGAATACGCCCGCCTCGGCGCCGAGCGCCGTCAGTTCCGCATCCCCGTACTTGATCGCAGTCGCAGAACCTTCGCCCGCAGCAAAGGTCACTTCGGTGAATGCGGGGATGCCCGTCACGGTGAGTTTCTCCCCTTCCGCGGTATAGGTTCCCTCATAGGTAAGGCCGTCTTTATCGGTATAGACGATGCTGCCGTAGCCGTCGATGCTGACGATCTCCTTGCCGAGCTCGCCGAAGACGCCGTACTCTCCGCCGCGGGAAACGAACTTGCCGTCTTCGAACTTGCCGTAAGCAAAGAAGGAACGCATCTCGCCTGCGGACGCATAATCATACATGATCTGCACTCTGACGGGGCTGCCCGCATCGTCGTCGCCCGTCGTATAGTTCCAATAGGCGTAGGCCGTACCTTCGTACACGCCCTTGCCGTCGTAGTCGCCCGCATTGAGCGTCACGAGCATATAGTGGGTGTCCGTACCGATCATGGTGATGGTGCCGAACTCCGCCTCGTACACGGTATCCGCCGCATCGAAGCCGGAAGTCGTCAGCTGCGCGAACATACCGCCCGACTGATCGACATAACGGATGGGATCGCCGTTCCCGTCCTTCGCGACCATATCGCCGAGCTCTTCGAGGCCCGCATTGAAGGCAGCCAGGAATTCGCCGACTTCAGATTCTGTTCCCCACCAGGAGTCATCCTCATAGGCAAGAGGCGTCCAGATGAGCGCGGGTTCATAACTGTCCGTCATGTACGTCACGGGGATGAAACCCGTTTCGGAGAGATAGCAGAATGCCCCTGCGCCCACCATCTTGGGAGCCGTTTCGCCGAGGAAGACGATCTCGGTCATATACGAGTTGTTGCCGAAGGCAAAATCGCCGATATTCTCGATGCCGGTGCCGAAAATGACGCCGAACACATTTCCGTTGAAGAAGGCATAATCGCCGATCTCCGTGACATTGTCGCCGAACACGACATAGCGGACATTGGGGTTGAACACGCCCGCACCGGGAGCCACGGCCGTGACTTCCTCGGGCACATTGTAGACGACCTGCGTACCGACATAGTCATAGAGCGTATTGCCGCTGATGACAGAACCGTCCTCTGCGGGTGCAGCATAGGCCGCCGTGCGATTTTCCGCATCCAGGACATAGGTCTTGCGGTTTACGACATCGCCGAGATCGGTGAAGACGGCGCCCGTACCATATGTCTCGACGACCGCTACTTCCTCTGCGGAGACGACGGCGGCATACTTGCCGACGCCCATGACGACCTTCACGTCGCCCGTATAGAGACCGACGAACTCGGCCGCAGCCTGCATATCGGATTCCTGGATATAGGCAGCTTCGATGCCCGTCACGGCCGTGATCTTTTCAAGATCGTCCGCACCCTCTGCGCCCTCGATGAGCTTATCCCAGCTCTCGGCGGAGGCATAGACGGTGATCCTTTCGCTCACGCCGTCCACTTCCTTTCTGCCGTCGCCGAACACCGTCGTACCCAGGGTAGGGAAATCGCCGAGGAAGGCAACTTCCAGCACGGAAGGCGTATTGAGCGCATTGTCCCCGATGGACGTGACCGATGCGGGAACGGTGACGAAGGTGACGTTGCTTCCCACAAAGGCATCCGCCCCGATGGAGACGACATTGCCGAGCTCGATCGCCACGAGCGCGCTCTCCTCAAAGGCGCCCTCGCCGATCGCAGCGGAGCTTGCGCTCATATCGACAAAGAGAACGTTCGTGTTTCCGTAGAAGGCAAATGCGCCGACGTTCGTCACGGAAGCGGGGATGATGACTTCGGAAGCTTCCATCGAACGCAGCCCGTATTCCGCGATCTCCGTCACGGCCTTGCCGTCGTATTCCGCGGGGATCTCGACCGTGCCTTCAAATTCATAGCCCTCTTTCGCGGAGACCGACCACGTTCCGTCTGCCGTCTCTTCGAACAGAATACCGTTCTGACCGACCGCCCATTTGGCATACAGGGTGATGTTAGCCGTAATGGTCTCGGCGGCAAAGTCGAACTCCTGTCCCTCCGAGCAGGCCTCGTCTTTATACCAGCCCATGAAAAGATAGCCGTCTAATGTAGGCTCTGCAGGCTCCGTTGCCTTTTCGCCCTCTTCGACCGTCTGCGATTGGACAGATGATCCCTCGCCCGTATCAAATGTAACAACATATTGAGCGGCAGCCTCTTCCCACTTGGCATACAGGGTGATGTTTGCCGTAATGGTCTCGGCGGCAAAGTCGAACTCCTGCCCATCCGAGCAGGCCTCGTCTTTATACCAACCCGCAAAGACAAATCCTTCCAAAGTAGGATCTTCGGGTTCCGTTGCCTTTTCGCCCTCATCGATCGTCTGCGAAGCGACAGCCGTGCCCGCGCCCGCGTCAAACGTGACGACATATTGGACGGTCTGATCGCTGCACGCAGCCGCGATCAGGGAGAACACAGCCGCGACCACAAACGTGATGAGCGTTAAAAGTCTCTTTTTCATAGTTCCTCCTCAAAAATTAGTTATTCTTCCATTCAGCCTCTCTGCGGGAGGCGGCGGAACTTGTTCGGCGGACCGCCGTCCCGGCCGGAGAGAGATCGCCTCACGGTCTGAACCACAGATACATGATCAGAAAGAGCACGACGCACAGCCCCACGAGGAAGGCGAGTGCCGGCAGGGCCGCGCGCAAGCCGCCCAAAAATGCAGCCCTGCGCTCCTCCCTGCTCATCCTGAGATCGTCTTTCTTCTGCTCTTTTTCCAGCTTTTTCTTCTCTCTTGCGGCGAGCTGCCTGTCGCTGTACACATGGCCGAATCTTCCGATCCTGCTCATATCGGCGATGGTGCGCCCGTCGTCATAATAGACGATCTTCTCTTTCTTCTTCTTTCCCTTCTCAGCCATTGCGCTTTTTCCTTGCGATCAGGAAAACAGCTGCCGCGGCACCGCCGACGACAAGGACTCCGCCCGCACAGATGAGAGCGATCGCCCATGCGGGAAGCCCGCCCTGCTCTTCGGGGGAGACGGGCCCGGGGCCCACATCTCCGGAAGCCGTCACCCGGATGCTCACGCTCGTTACGGCGCCGTCGTAAGAGATCTCGACATAGCTGTTGTTGACCGTGAGCGGCTGTTCGGGATAGGTAAAGCCTTCCGTCACTTCGATCTCCGAGAAATCATCGTAGATGACCTTCAGGACGAGCCCTTCGGCATCGAAGACCTCCCCTTCCGTATAGACGGTCTTGGAAGGATCCTTCAGGACGGTGATCTTGCTTACCACGGGCTCATCGCCGAGGAGCGAACGCACCTCGCGCATCACGCGCTCCGTCTCGATCAGGGCGTCCTGCAATTCCTGCGAAATGAAGGAAAGCTGCACGGGATCGGAGACATCATTGAACGCGCGCCTTGCAGCCGTCACCTTAGCCTTATACTCGGCAAGCAGCTGCGTATCCTTAGACGCTTTGAGCGCTTCGAACTGTTCGACCGAAGGCATCTCCTCCAGCAGCGAGACGGCAAGCTTGGTCAGATCGTCTGCGACGGGAGCCTCCTTTTCGACCGTCTCGAAATAATCGGTGTAGACGGGGCTGTCGAACCCGGAAGCATTCTCCGGATAATGCAGCGTCAAGCCGAAGGAATTATCCTCCAAATAGAGCTGCAAGGCAAGGTAATCGAAGAAGTTTGCATAGTAGATCGCGCCCTCGCCGATCGCCCCGAACACCAGATACTCATAGGTATCGGCATCGTAATCGTAAGGATCGACATATTTTGACTCCAGCACGGGAGCGCTCAGGCCGAGGAAGGTGAAATCCTTTGCCCCGCAGCGATAGAACGCCTTATCGCCGATCGCTTCGAGGGATGCGGGAAGCGTGATCTCCGTCAGGGCGGAGACGCTGTCGAAGGCGTTTTCACCGATGCGCACCGTTCCGTCGGGGACGGTATAAGAGGTACCGCTCTTCCCCGCAGGATAGACGAGGAGCTCCAGCCCGCCGTCTTCGAGCACGCGGAAGAGCACGCCGTCCACAGTCTTATAATCATCGTAGGCGCGTTCCAGCGAGACCGACGTCAGCGCGGGATCGGCGGTAAAGGCGCCCTCGCCGATATAGGTGACGGAAGCGGGCACCGTAAATTCGCCCTCCAGCAGGGTATAGCCGAACGCGTGCGCGCCGATATGTACCGCTTCGGGGATGGAGACGGAGTTCAGATTGCTCAGCCAGAAGGCATAATCACCGATATGCTCCGCCGCGGGGAGCGAGACCCGTTCGAACCTCTTGGTGAGCGTAAAGGCGTAATCGCCAATCGTCTTCAGCGAAGAGAGATCGTGATCGCCGAGGAAAGCGCAGCCGTAGAAGGCATAGTCTCCCACTTCCGTCACTTTGGAAAGATCGAGGCCGGACGAGATGCCCTCATGCCCGCCCAGAGAGAAGCAGTTGTAGAAGGCATACTCACCCACTTTGACCGCATCCTTCAGGTTGACGCCCGCCAGATATTCGCAGTTATAGAAGAGATAGGCTCCGATCTCGCGGATGCAGGCGGAGAGAGAATCGGGAATATGGACGGTCACGAGCGTCACATTGGGCTGCTCGTAATAGAAAGTCTCCGTTCCCAGCGTCGTCGCCCCTTCGGGGAAGCTGACCGTCTCGAGAGAGGAGTACGCCTGATACTGCGTGATGCCGGTGCTCGTATCTTCCACGAACAGCGCGGAAGAGAAGGTACGGCGGCCGAGCGACGTGACTTTCGGCATCCTGACCGAGACGAGGTCGTAGCAGGCGCCGAACGTCTCGTCCCCCATGCTCACGATCGCCGTATCGGAAAGGTCGGCACTCGTGAGCTTTGTTCCGTAGAACACGCGGTTGGCAAGCGCCGTGATGCGCTCCCCGTCAAAAGTCACATCCGAAAGTGCGGAGTTGGCAAACAGTTCGTCGGGCAGCTCGGTCACAAGGCAGGTGATATCCGCCTTCGTCAGCGACGTACAGTTCTTGAACGCCCCTTTGCCGAGGGAGCTAACGCTTTCGGGAAGGTCGATCTCCGTGATCCCGCTTCCCGAGAACGCATAGTTGCCGATCTTTTCGAGCTTGCTTCCCTCTGCAAAAGCGACCGAGTTCAGCCTCTCGTTCCCCGCAAACGCGCCCGTGCCGATGATGCGCACGCCGGCGGGAACTTCAAACTGCGTCTTATCCTGCATCAGCCAGACGAGCTCGGTCTTCGCCTCGTCGGCATAATATGCTCCGTCCTCCACCGTATAGCGCTCCCCTGCGAATTCGACTTCGGTAATGCAGCAGCCCGCGAAGGCAGAGGCGCTCATGAAGGTAAACTCGTCCGTATCGGTATAGACGATCTTAGAAAGCGAGGTACACCCCTTGAACATATTCTCCGCAAGAGGCGTATAGCGGGAAAGCGTCACTTCCGAGAGCGCCGTGCAGTCCTCGAAAGCACCCGCGCCCACCGAACGCACCAGACTGAGATCGATGCTCTCAAGCGCCGTACAGCCCGCAAACGCGCCCGTCTTGACGGTCCCGATGCGGGGTGCTTCATAGCGGATCTGATCGGGGGAAAGCGAGACGACGGACGTGACATCCATATCGAGGGAGGGATCGGTAACGGCGACCGTACGGACGGTCTTGAGCGAAACACAGCCGCGGAAGCTGTCCGGGCCGAACGTCACCGCCGTCGAACGGAGTTCAATGGTCTCGAGCGCCGGGCAATCCGCAAAGGCGCCGGTATAGACGTAAGTCAGCGTTTCGGGCAAAATGAGCCGCTTGAGCGCCGTCATGCCCGAAAGCGCGCCCTCCCGGATATCCGAACAGGGTTCGGAGATCTCGAGCACTTCGATGTTGTCGTTGCCCGTGAAGGCCTCTTCATCGATATAGTAAACATTGAGGTCGCGCGGAACGACGACCGTTCCGCCGATACCGTGATAGGAGCGCAGGATGCCGCCCTCGACATAGAAATCGGAACCGACGGCAAGCGTCACCGAAACGGTATAGGGCTGATATTCTCCCTGGTAGGTCGCACGCACCGTCGTCGACCCCTCTTTCAGCGTCCTGACGATGCCGTTTTCATCGACGGAGGCGATATCGGGACGGGTCGAGGTGTACGTCACCTGGATATCCTGCGGGAAATACCACGGCTCGACATGGAGGCCGAGGTCGATGGTCTCGTTCGGATGGACTTTCACCGTTGCGTTGGTGGCATCCTGCATCGAATCGTTCTCCGAAACGATGAGCCCGAAGCGCAGCGACTCGATGGTCGGCAGCGGATCTTCCTCGCCCGTGACTTTGACGAAGATCTCCGCATAAGGACGCGAACGATCTGCGGACGACGCCGCAAAGACCGTGATGAGCGCCGTCCCCTCGCTTCTTCCGATCACCTCTCCGTCCTTGACTTCGGCAACGGCGGGACGGTTAGAAGTCCAATAATATCCTGTGGGCGAAGCATCGGCGGGCCGGATCTTGGGCGTCAGCTGAGCGACTTCGTTGATGTTGAGCGTGATCTCTTCCTGCGCAAAGGAGATCTCGTCGGGAAATTCGATGGCATCGGAAAGATCCTGCATCCCCTGTTCTGCATACTTTCCGCCCGTCGTGAGCTTGTACAGCGAGGCGTTGAGGGCATAGTCGTCCACCTGAACGAAGATCTCGTCGATGTCGTCGTAGTACTCGGTGATGTCCATGCTCACGGTCGTCACGCTGTTCTTGCCGCCGCGCACGGGTTCGGCATAGCCGGTCAGAAGGCACACTTCGTCCTTTTCCTCGTCCAGATAGCACAAGAGGACGGACTGTGCATACTGATTGTCATACACTTCAAGGTCGAGGAAGACGTTATACTTGGTCTCCTTGTCCTCGGTATAGGGCTCGAAACGGATCTTGTATCCGCGCACTTCGGGCGCCTGCGTATCGATATTGAACGTGAACGAGAAGGTATTTTCCTCCCGCTGTACGGTATCCTCTCTGCCGAGCGCCGAATCGAGCGTCCCGTTCATGGTAAACACATAGCTGCGGTTATTGGAAAGGTTGAGTTCGGCAGGATTGAATTCGAGTTTGATCATCGAGGGATTGATGCTCCCCCCCGCCGCATATGCCTTGGAGACATTTGCGCGATCCTCGTAATAGACGACCTCCCCCGTCACGGCATCCTTGATCTCAAGTTCCATGTGCTTTGCCGCACGGAGCATGCCCGCATAGATGCAGTAGAGCTCGTAGACCGTGTGATTGTACTCGGAATCGTACATGGAGATCGCACATTTGTCCGTATCGGCATACATCTCGTCGTACCCATCGGGCAGCTCGTAGACGTATTCGCCGAGCGGGATAAGGTACTCGTCGTTGTAATATGTTCCGAGCGGCTGCGTCAGGAAGATGCTCTCCGTCGGCTTTTCGTCGTCCGGGATGGAATCGTCCTGCATGATCTGAGCCATCTCGAACTTATCGTAGTCGAACATGGGCGCATCGAACCAGTCGCCGTAAAATGCAAGATAGGGAATGTTGAGGTCGATCTCTGCGGCGTCGCCCGTGACGTCGGAGAGATAGATGAAGCCCTCCACATACATCCCGTTTTCAAAGTTATCGTCAAGATAAGCTTTGGCGGAGGCGTCCAGCGTGAGGGTGAGCGTCACGGAAGCCGTTCCGCCCGCTTCGAGGACGATGCGCCCGTCCTTCACTTCGGTCCCGTCCGCCGTCACCGTGTAAGAACTGCGGTCATTGAGCATATAAGCGCGCTCGGCGACCGTTCTGTTGTCGGAGGCGACCGTTTCGCTGAACACGTCGAGGGAAAAGTCGTATCTCCTTTCTCTGTCGGAAAGGTTGTTGAGCGTAAAGGTCATCGTATAGACGCCCTTCCGCTCGGGATCGTCGCCGAGCTCGATCTTCGCCTTGTCCGTCCCCTCCACAGAGACGTACGCCTGCGTATCGATCGCATTTTTGATATTGGCAAGCCCGGCGCCCTGCTTCCTCGGGGAATAGGGATCGCCGAACTCATTCAGCGCGATGGTCGCCGTGCTCATGATCTCCTGATAGGCAAGGGTGAGCCTGTCCGACTCGCTGAGCTCGGGCTGCGTCACTCTGAGATGGTGCAGAATAAGCGCCATCGCTCCCGCCATATTGGGCGTCGCCATGGAGGTACCGCTGTATTCCGCCCAGCCGCCCGGCACGGAGGAAGTGATCTCTCCGCCGTGCGCCGTGATCTCCGGCTTGAGCTCCAGCGAAGGCGTAGGCCCCCAGGAGGAGAATGAAGACATGAAGGGCCCTGCCTTATAGTCGCGGCTCAAAAGAAGTTTGCCCGTCCTTCCGCTGCCCGAAGCGCCTGCTGCGAGCTGCCGGCCGATCTCCATGGTAACGGAGCAGGTCGGGATGGGGTTTTTATCTTCGCCGAGCGACATCTGCACGGTACCCGTCACATTGTTGTAAATGATGCAGGCGGCAGCGCCGCGCTGTTTTGCCGTGCTCATCTTCTCTTCGAACGAGACGTCGCCGCCGCGCGAAACGAGCGCGATCTTTCCCGTGACGTTGAGGCCGATGTAGTTGCTCGAACGCCCGTATCCGGGGATCGAGACATACTCCATCTCCAGGATCCCGTCCTTTGAGACTCTGTCTCCGAACTTCTTGAACATTTCATCGAGGAAATTCTGCGGATTGCCGTTGCCGTCCGCGGCATTGGTAAAGTAAGCGTACGTCTCGTACTCCGTTCCCTGATTGCCGAGCATATAGGGAGCGGGCTGGCCTTCGATGGAGGCAACGGAGAGAGCTTCGGGATAGGTAGACGGCGAACCGACCGTACCCGAATCGGGATCGCTCGTCAGATTGGTACCCGTCGGGCCGCCGTAGCCGGAAGAATAATCGTTGCTGGCCGCGACGACGAGGCTGATCCCCTCTTCCCGCAGCGCGCTGTAGACCTCCTGCGTATAGGCATCCCCGTCCGAAGAAAAGCCCGCCGACGAACCGAGGCTCATATTGATGACATCCACGCCCAATTTTGCGCAGTCTTCCAAAGCGGCAAGGATATCCACCGTCTCGGCGCCGCCGAGCGCCATGCTCTGGTCGTCGTCGGTGAACACCTTGCAGATCGCAAGCTGTGCCTCGGGCGCAACGCCGACAAATTTCAGCGGCTCGCCGTAGTCGTCGAGGATGGGGTTGCCGTCGTTATCGAGCACCTCATCCACGCTGTTGCCCGCGATGATGCCGGCAACGTGCGTACCGTGCGTCGAATAGGACGGAAAGACATCGGCGTCCTTATCGGCATAATCGTAGGCAAAGGGAACTTTTGCATTGTAGTAGACGTCGTCGACGGTAACGGAGTTATCGAACTGCAGGAGCCCTTTCCCGGAGCCGTCAAAGATCATGCTCTCCACATCATCCTTCGTCCGTGCGACCGTCTCTTCGTCGGGCATGACGGAAAACGCCTCGTGAGAGACGTCGAATCCCGTATCGAGCACGGCGACGATCGTTCCCTCGCCCGTATACTCGATGCCCTCCGTCTTATAGATGCCCGTATTCCAAACGAACGTCTCGTTGGTCGTTACAGATTTGGGAGCCGCGTAGTGCTCGGAGACGGCAACGCCCGCCACGCCGTCCAAAGAACAGATGCGGGAAATATCCCCGTAGCGCACACGGATGCCCACCGCATTCTTGAACACGCTGTACGAATATTTATAGGTATAGTCGATCCCGGCCCGGTCGAGCTGCTTCAAGAAGCGCTCTTGTTCCGCAGCGATGCGTTTTTCCTGCGCCGAACCCTGCGCGCTCTCCGCATATTCCGCAATGGAGCGGGAGGAACTGCCGCGGGCTTCCGTCAGGCTCTCCCCCTTCAGATCGACGAAGATCCAGAAAAGCTTATCCGAAGGGTAATCTTTCTGGCTCAGCAGATCGGAATTCATGAGAGACTTCCGCAAATGCTCGGTTTCGTACTGCCCCGTCACGTTTTCCAGCCCGGCTGTTTCGGCCGTGACGGACGGCTGAAGCGTCCCGCTGCTCAGAACGAGCCCGGACGCGAAACAAGCGGCCGTCAGAACGGAAAGAACGGGGGTCAAAATGCATTTAATTTTCCGCATAGGTATGCTTCTGCTCCTCAATGTTGGTATTTTGTCCGCCGTGCAGATGGCAGGCGACATAGTGTCCGCCGCCCATATCGGCGAACTCGGGGACGATCTCCCTGCAAATATCCATACAGCGGCTGCACCGCGTGTGGAACTTACAGCCTTTGGGCGGATCGGCAGGGGAAGGGATATCCCCCGAAAGGATGATATGTTTGGTCACGACATCGGGATCGGGAACGGGCACCGCCGAAAGCAGCGCCTCCGTATACGGATGCAGGGGATGATCGAAAATATCCCGTTTGGAGCCGTACTCAACCATCGAGCCGAGATACATGACGCCGATCTCATCGGAAATATGCTCGACCACGGAAAGGTCGTGGGAAATGAAGATGTACGAGATCCCTTCCTGCTGCTGCAGATCGCGCAGAAGGTTGATGATCTGCGCCTGAATGGACACGTCGAGCGCCGAAACGGGCTCATCGCAGACGATCATCTTGGGGCGCAGCGCGAGAGCCCGTGCAATGCAGATCCTCTGCCGCTGCCCGCCCGAAAACTCGTGCGGGTAGCGCGAATAGTAGTAATCTTGCAGCCCGCACTGCTTCATGATCCCGACGATATAGTCCTTATACTCGTTTTTGGGAACGAGGTGATGCTCTTTCACCCCCTCGCCGATGAGCTCCCCTACCGGGAGGCGGGGGCTCAGGCTCGAATAGGGATCCTGAAAGATGATCTGCATCTCGGGGCGCAGCTTCCTGAGTTCGGAGGCCTTCATCCGGGCAATATCCCTGCCGCAGAAATCTATGGTGCCGGACGTCGCGGGATAGAGGCGCAGGATGGTCCTGCCCATCGTCGTTTTCCCGCAGCCGCTCTCGCCGACGATCCCCACCGTTTTGCCCCGTTCGAGCGTGAAAGAGACATCGTCTACGGCTTTGAGATAGCGCTGCGGCTTCCCGAAGGCGTTCGCATTGAGCGGAAAGTATTTTTTCAGATGTTCGACACGCAGGATCACTTCGCTCATTTGTTCTCGTCCTCCCCATAAAGATAGCAGGCCACGCTGTGCGTTTCGCTCACCTTCACCATGGCGGGATATTCCCCCGCGCACTTTTCGCAGGCACGGCTGCACCTGTCGCGGAAGTAGCAGAACGGCGGCATATCGATGGGATTGGGGACCGATCCTTCGATGCTGTACAGCCGCTCCACTTCGTGATTGACGACGGGCTTGGACTTCTGCAGGCCGATCGTATAGGGATGGAGCGGATTTTTGAAGATGTCGTGCGCCGTGCCCTTTTCCACCACGCGCCCCGCATACATGACGACCACATAGTCTGCCATCTGCGCGATGACGCCGAGATCGTGCGTGATCAGCATGATGGAGCTGTCCAATTTTTCACGGATCTCGCGCAGCAGCTCGAGGATCTGCGCCTGGATGGTCACATCGAGTGCCGTCGTCGGCTCATCGGCGATGATGAGTTTGGGATCGCAGGCAAGCGCGATCGCGATGACGACGCGTTGGCGCATCCCGCCGGAGAGCTCGTGCGGATAGGACTTATAGACGCGTTCGGGCATTGCGATGCCGACGAGGTTCAAAAGCTCGATCGTCTTCTCTTTCGCCTCTTCTTTGGATATGCCTTCCTTCCGAAGGAAGAACACCTCGTCGATCTGATACCCGACGGTAAATACGGGGTTGAGCGCCGTCATCGGCTCCTGAAAGATCATGGCGGCCTGTTTGCCGCGGATCTCGCACATGGCGGAACGGGGCATCTTGGCAATGTCGTATGCCTTATCACCGAGGTTGAAACGGATGCTTCCGCTCACGATCTGGCCCTGCGGCGCCTGCACGAGCTGCATGAGCGACATCGAAGTGACGCTCTTTCCGCAGCCGCTCTCGCCGACGATGCCGACGACTTTTCCCTTCGGCACATCAAAACTCACCCCGTTCACGGCCTTCGATACGCCGAGATCGGTGAAGAAATAGGTGTGCAGATCCTCAAATTCTACGATATTGTTCTCGTCCCGCATCTGTGTCAGATATTCCGATTCCGGAACATTCCTGCGCTTGCGGAACTTTTCCAACGCTCTTACCTCTTTTGCATTCGATCTTGCGATCTCGCGCGCTTCTTTTGCAGAGATATAGTGCGACGCATCCTTCTTTTTCGCATTGCCCGGACCCGCCTTTTCCGATGCTTTCCGCACCTTCCCGGGCTCCGATGCGCTCTTTTTCAAAAAACTCACGGCCGCACCTCCTTACCGTTTGCTCTTGGGATCGAATGCGTCGCGCAGTCCGTCGCCGATAAAGTTGAATGCCAGCACGGCAAGCACGATGCAGACGCCCGCGGGCACCCACATATTGGGATAATGCTCGAGATATTCCGTTGTCGTAGCGGCGTTGATCATGTTTCCCCAGGTCGCGTACGAAGAGGGAAGGCCCATGCCCAGGAACCCGAGCGTTGCCTCGGTGAGGATGATCCCGCCCAACCCGAGCGTCATCGTGACGATGAGCTGCGGGATGACGTTGGGGACAAGGTGCCGGAAGATCTTTCTGGACGTCCTCAGGCCGATGGCGTCGGCAGCCGTCATGAACTCCTGCTCGCGGAGGGAAAGGATCTGCCCCCTCACGAGGCGCGCCGTTCCCGCCCAGCCGAGGAGCGTCAGCATTGCCATCATGATATACAGTTTTGCGACATCCTCCACCTCGTTGGCGGACAGCATGGAGGAAATGATGAGCAGGATGGGCCACTGCGGGATGCAGTTGAAGATATCGACGATACGCATGACGATCTGATCGACCCATTTGCCGAAATACCCCGCAAGTCCGCCCAGCAGGACGCCGAGGATGGTCTCCAAAAAGATGACGACGAGCCCCACCGTCAGCGAAACTCTTCCGCCGTACATCAGGCGGGAAAAGATGTCATATCCGTTCTGATCGGTCCCCAAAATATGTTCGGGCGAGATCGGCCCCTCGTTGTTGAGCGTGTGCTGAGTTTCCGAAACGTAATAACAGATATACTGCTCCCCGTCTACCTCATAGACGACTTCCTGCGAAAGGATGGAGACCTTTCCGCCCGAATAATCGGCCTCCTGTTCTCCCCAGACAAAGGGAAGGAAATCGAACAGCGGCCCCACAAAGGAAAAGAGGAAGAGAACGATCATGGTGACGAGGCCGACCATGGAAAGTTTGGAACGGAAAAACCTCTTTAAGACCATCTGCCCAGGAGAAAGGATGCGCACATTGTCGGCAAGAGAGGGAACGCCCGTATCGAGCATCTCGTTCTCCCGAGCCTCCTCCCCGAAAGTCTCCTCCCCGTGTTCCTCTTTCAGCGCCTCCTGCGGCTCTTCTTGAAAGCGATCTTGCATAACTCCCCCTCTTATTTCGTGATCTTCACGCGCGGATCGACAACGGCATACATGATGTCCGAAAGCAGCGTCCCGAGCACAGTCAGAATGGCAAGGAACATATTGTAGCCCATGATGAACGGCACGTCTCCGCCCTGAAGCGCCTCGTATGCCTTGAGCCCGATCCCGGGGATCGCAAAGATCTGTTCGGTGATCATGGCGCCGCCGAACAGGCTCGGCAGCGTACCCGCGATGATCGTGACGAGCGGGATCATGGTGTTGCGGAAGGCATGTTTATAGATGACCGACTTTTCCGAAAGCCCCTTTGCCCGTGCGGTACGGATATAGTCCGCATTGAGCACTTCCAGCATATTGGTGCGCGTATAGCGCATGAGCCCGCCGATGGAAAGGATGACGAGCGTGACCATGGGCAGCACCAGGTGCCACATCATATCCCAGAAGCGCTCCCAGCCCGTCGCATCCACCGAAAGGCCAGGCGACGTGAGTCCGTTGACGGGGAACCAACCCAGGTCGACGGAAAAGATCTTGATCATGATGGCGCCCAAAAAGAATGTCGGCAGCGAGATACCCATCATCGCCAGAACGGTCGCGGTATAGTCCACCTTGCCGTACTGGTTGGTCGCGGCCTTGATCCCGAGAGGGACGGCGATCAGGAACTCGAGGATCATGGCGACAAAGGCGATCCCGAAAGAGATGCCCATGTTTTCGAAGATGACGGTCGTCACCTTCTGCCCGTGGATGAAGGAGGTGCCGAGGTCTCCCCGGAACACATTTCCGATCCATTTGAGATATCCGAGCAAGATCCCCGCAAAAGAATTGTCTCCCAGGCCGTAAAGTTCCTTGATGCGCTCCACTTCATCGCGCGAGATGAGCCCCTGCGTGATCTGCGACTCAAACTTTTTATCGATGTAATCCTGCGGCATCAGCCGGGAAAGCGAATAGATGATGACCGATACGCCGATCAGGATGACGATGGCAAGCAGCAGACGCTTGATCACATAGCGCAGCATCGAGTTTTTCATTTTCCCCTCTCTTTGCGCCCCTGCGCAGAACTGCACAGGGGCGCATACGTTTGTTATTTGACGAAGTCCATCTCCCAGATGCGCGAAAGCAGCGAATTATAGGGAGAGAGCTCCGATTCCGGCGTTAAGGTGTTTCTGTCGATCTTGGAAGAATTGAACGCCATCAGCTCCTTTCTCTGATAGAGCGGGAATTCGATCGCAAGCTCCATCACGAGATCGAGCGCATCCGAATAGATGCTCTCGCGGCGGGGCTGATCTTCCGTCTCGCGGGCATCGTCGATGAGCGCGGAGAGCTCTTCGACAAGCCCCTTTTCGTAAGTATAGGTGCCGTTCAGATTGGCCTTGATCACATCGTATCCCCAGTTGAGCGTGGAGGTCGCCGTCGAATCTTTATGATAGACCTGATACATATCGGGGTCGATCGTGGACGACCATGCCGCCGCCCAGACGGTGAGCAGACCGCTCGAAAGCTTGGAGAGCGCGAACGCGTCATTGCGGACGGTGATGTCAAAGCCGATGCCGTCGAGGATCTCCTCCGCCTTCTTGAACATGCTCCATGCGGGGTGGTCTTCCGTACTGCCCGAAATGGTGAAGGTGTACTTGAGCTGCGTGAATTTTCCGTTCTCCACCTTGCCGAGCTGCACGTCGTCCGTTCCGGCATTGCGCTGCGTGTACCCCGCATCGAGCAGCATCTGCAAGATCTTGTCGCCGCTGTTGTCGTAGGTATAATAGGGCTCGGCGCCGTCGGGATACGCCCACGAGACTTTGCTCATCGGCCGGTAGATGACCTGCGCAAGGCCGTTGGTATAATAGTTGCTCGTAATGAGGGTGGGATCCATCGCCATCATGATCGCGCGGCGCACGTTGACGTCGGGAACATACTTGGCGTTCACACCCACATACCCGTAACCGTTTGCATCGGTGAGGCTGTAACCGAGGCTGTCGCTGTTGTTGAGGTCTTCGATGACGCTCGCCTTAGCCGTCAGCTCACCGAAATCGATGGAGCCGCGCTGCAGGGTATTGAAGATCTGATTGGAGTTGATCACCTGATAGCGCAGGTACTTGATCTTGGCATTGTGGATGGAGCCGCCGAGCGATTCAAAGTTGGTGTTGCGCTCAAAGTAGATGATATTGTTGCGGCGGAACTCGGTCGCCGAGACATACTTTTCCGTCATCCCTTCGGTACCCGACTCACGGGATGCCTTATAGGGGCCCGCGCCGACGGGGATGCCGTTCTTATCGACACTGTTGACGACCGCATCCATGAACTCTTTGGATCCGAATTCAAGGCCGAATTCCGTCACCCCGTCAAAGGCGGCAATGTAATCTTTCCCGTTGTAGCTGTGCGTGGAATAATAATGCAGAGGCGAAACGTTGAACCCGAAGTTCCACTTTGCCTTGGGGTCGACCCCGTTGATCTTGATCTTGAGGACGTCATAAGTCCCGTCCAGCTTTTTGCCGTTGAACTCGGTCACGCGGTCGGTCGTGATGCCCGAAATGTTCTGCACGCGCCTCTCGCCGGCAAGATATTCGCTCCTCGCATCGGCCGTGAACTCGGTGATGAGGTTGACCGCCGTCTCGCGGTAGGCAACGACTTCCTGGATCCTCGAGTAGTTATACGTCTTCCCGTCCTCACCGAAATAATCGCTGAACACGATCTCGATCGCCCTGTCCTTCTTGGCAGCGGCTTTCTTTTCATCGGCGCTCGTGCCCTCGTAATTTGAATAGTTGGCATCGGCATAGCTTTCCACGAGCTCGCAGTAGTACTCGGCGGAAGCTTCGTCCACGATGTACTTCCCGTCGTCGTCCTTATCCGTCACGCCGTTGTTATCCGCATCCATAAGGGTAATGAGGCCCTCGGAGAGGAAGAACGCCTGATACTCTTCGGAAATGAAGGTATATTCGCGCATCGTGTCCTCCAGTCCTTCTTCGGCGGACTGATATACGCGCCCGAGCTCTTCTTCAAAGAACTCTGCCACGGTCGCAAGATCGCTCTCCGCACGCGCGGCATCCACGAGCGGAACGTTGTCCTCGCTGTTGCCGGCGGCATCGTTGAGCTTGTTCTGGCAGTAATCGTAGATGTCCTGCAGTCTGTCGTTTGCATCCTGCGCAAACATCTGCTCGAGCTGTTCCGCCGCATTCTCATCCGCCTGCGGATTCTGCGTACGGTAAGCAGCAAGCCCCACGATGTCCGTCGAATAGATGGTCGTGGAACCCGTATAGGCAGGGTCGAGATAGACGTAGAGACTGAAAAGCACGTCCTTGATCGTCAAAGGCTCCCCGTCCGAAAACTTGATCCCGTTCTTGATGAGGAACGAGAACTCGGTATATGCGGCCTGGTTGCCGTCCGTCACGACGTTGCCGTTGCGGTCCGTCATCACCGTGGTAAAATCTTTGGTGACGACCGCCTCGTCGTCGCCGTAAGTGATGTTCCCCTTGCTGTCGGACGAGAGCATACCGATCTGCGTCATGCCGACGACCTCGGAATCATACTCCGACGTCGCAAAAAAGGGATTGAACATACCGTCGCAGCCCTGCAGCGCCATGATAACGGAATCCGTTTCGCTGTCAAATGCAGACTTTTCCTTGCAGCCCGCAAGCACGCCGCTGAATGCAAACACCGCCGCGAGCGCGACCGTCATCCTTTTGAATTTAGGCTTCACCTGATTTTCCTCCTTGTATTTCCGTTCAATTATCTTGTCTGTCGATCTGCCCCGTGGACGAGACGGAAGCACTCTCGTGCTTATCGCCGAATACGCCCGATGCATCGATCGTAACTTCCGCATTTTTTCCGCCGCCCGTCCTGTTCAGGCGCAGGCTGCAATTTTCAAACGAAACTTCCGAAACGGAAGCCCCGCTGCCGGCGTAACCGCAAAGGAACCCGTAATTCACGCTTGCATTGGAAGAGATGGAGAGAGACAGCTCGATGTTCTCGAATCTGACGCCGCGGATGACCGCGTTCTCGCCCAATTCTCCGAAGAGGCCGTAATTTGTCCTGCCGCCGCTTTGACGCAGCGTCGTCGTGAAATTGGAGATGGTATGGCCGTTCCCCTCGAATACGCCCGAAAAAGAGGTAAGTCCGCTCCATGTCCCCGGTCTTCCGACAAGGTTGGTAAGATCGAGGTCGGCATCGAGATAGATCTGATCGGAGGCATGGGCGCTGAGGAGATTAAAGTCGTTCGTGGAACGCATGATGAACCATTCCCCGTCCAAGAGCTTTGCGTAGACCGTCTTATGATAGTCGGGCGAATCGGGATCGTAGACGACCGAGACGGAATCTTTCCCATGATCGAAGGGCTGCGTGCAGTCCTCGTCAAGAAAATACCCGTAGAAGGTATAGCCGTCCACTTCGGCATCCCGAAGGATGACCGTCCCCGAACCCGAAGAGGGTTCCGATCTGCCCGCGGGAAGATCGAGCCTGTTCCCCTCCATATCGAGATAGACGACCTCGACATAAGGGTTTTTCGTCCACTCGGCAACGAGTACGATATCCGCTTCCACCCGATCGCTATCGAAATCCCAATATTCCCCGGTCGGAACGGCATCCTCTCCGCGCCCTTCCGACACGAGCCAGCCGCTCAGGTAGTATCCGGGATATACGATCTCTCCCAGAACGGAATTGTCCCCCGGGCGAAGAGCGGGCGAATTTTCTTTATAATAAAAGTCCATGCTCTCTTCGCCGTTAAAACTGCCGCCGTTAAAATCATAGGTCACCTTTACGGTATAGCCCATCTCCTGCGGCGTCTTGCTCTCCTCCGTGCAGGCCGTCACGCCGACCGCCGCCGAGACGAGCAAAGCGCAGCAAAGCAGCAATAAAGTTTTCTTTTTTGTGATCATTCTCCGGTTTCCCTCTGCGCGGCAGACCGCGCCCAAGTCTCAGGCGAACACAGTTTCATGCGCATAATCGGCACAAATATACGCTCACCCAAAGGCGTAAGACCATTGCTTAAAAACCGCCGTTTCCTGCATTATATCATTTAGACCCCCCCCCTATGTCAAGAATTACACACCCCTTTTTTCGCATAAAAACGACAGGAATCGTGATAAAAATTCGTCAGCTTCATGAGATTCTGCCGAAAAGTATGTGACAGAATTCAAAACATTTCATAATAAAACAAAAAACCGCTCAAAACGGAGTAAAAGAAAAAACCGACGGCAAAAGCCGTCGGCAAAGCAAATTCAAAAGAGAAATAGAGGCGTTCAGAACACAAGATCGAGGAGCGAGATATATTCGCGGTAAGCGGGAGAATCCCGAAGCAGGGTCAGTTTTTCCGCAATGCCGCGGTAATACCATTCCTGCCTGCCCTTGTCCTTCTGGTTGAATACGAGCCAAAGCGCATCCCCCTTTTCAAGAAAGGCACGATAGATGGCTCGAAGATTGGAGAGCTTATCGGCAAGCACGAGGATCTGCTCTTCGAGCCCCGCCGAAGAGAGCGCGTCGAGCGTCTCCCGCTTCCGCGCCTCCCAGGTATCCGCAGCGGGAAGCGTTTCCCGCTTGTTCTCGCTGTCGGAAAGCACCAAAGACGCAACGCGCTCGCCGAAGTCGCCCCGAAGTTCCTCGGCGGCAACGGGGGTATCCTCAAGAGTATCGTGCAGGACACAAGCCGCAAGCACCTCCTCATCCTCCGTCAGCGTCGACGCAATGACGGCGGCCTCGAGGGGGTGAAGGATATAGGGCGTTCGGGAGCCCTTGCGCGTCATGCCGCTGTGGGCGTTCACCGCAAATATGACCGCACGTTCAAAAATACCTGACATCATCGCCTCCTACTCCGCCTCGTTGACCTCTTTGGCGAACGCGACCAAAGAGCGCGCCTGAGCGGTCCGAAGATACGTTTCGTCGAGTTCGTGCGGCCCGAACCGAAACCGATCGAGCGCATCGGCATCCTTGAAAATGTGATAGAGACGGATGACGCCGTCCGCCTCCGCGCAGAAATGACTGCGGATCGCCTCTTCCCCGTCGCCGTCATGGCGGTCGTGATAAGCCATGATGAAATAGACGCGCTCATCGAAGGGAAGGCCGAGCTCTCCGCACACGCTGCGGTACCGCTCCGCCGCACGCTGTCCGTGCCCGACGTCCTTGTCGTCATTCAGGCGGCAGCAGTCGTGAAAGACGCACGCCGCAGAGAGCACTTCCCTCTCCCCGAGGGAAAGTCCCCCCGCTTCGGCTATGCGAAGGGAAAACAGCAGCACCCTTGCGCAGTGATCTTTGGCGTGACAATAGCTCTTCTCCCGCAAAAAATGAACGCAGTCAAAGAGAAAAGCACGCCATTTTTCATATTCCCTCTGACCCGAAGCGGAAAGACCTGTGTACATATTGCCTCCTTTCCACACAGGATAACAAAAAAACATCATCTTGTCAAGCAGAGAAAATCGGACGATTTTCCTGCAAGATCCGTAGTTTTCAATACTATGTCTGACATAATAAAGCAAAAATCAAGGATTTGCATAGTACTATGCGGGAAATAATCGCTGATAATTTTCAATATTGTCGCAAAAAACCATATTATGGCATACAATGAAGGCGAGGTGCCCTATCATGAAGCTTTCTCTGTGCATGATCGTCAAAGATGAGGAAGAAGTGCTTTCGCGCTGTCTTTTGAGCGTAAAAGGCCTCTTCGACGAGATCGTCATAGCCGATACCGGGTCGTCCGACGGGACTTGCGGCATCGCACGTTCCTTCGGCGCGGAACTTTATCATTTCCCCTGGAACGATGACTTTTCGGCCGCGCGCAACTTTTCTTTTTCCAAAGCTACGGGAGACTATCTCTTTTGGCTGGATGCCGACGACGTCCTCCCTCCCCCTTCGCGCGGCAAATTCCCTGCGCTGCGCACTCTTTTTGAGCGAGAGCAGCCGGATACCGTCTTTCTCCCCTATGATACCGCCCCGGATGAAAACGGTGCACCGCGCATGACCTTCCGCCGCGAACGCGTGCTCAAACGCTCCCCTCTCGCCCGTTGGGTCGGGCGCGTCCACGAGTGCATCGTTCCCTTCGGGCGTCAATGTTCCTTTGATCTCAGCGTTCTGCATCTCAGCAGCAGCAAAGAGCGTAAAGATCGCAATCTGCGCATCTACCGGAAATGGGCGGGGGAAGAGGCGCTCTCGGCGCGCGACCTGTTCTATTACGGGCGGGAACTTTACTATCATCGCCTGTATCCCGAGGCGATCGTCCGCCTCAGAGAGGCGATCTCGGCGGACGGCTGGTATGTCAACAAGATCGAGGCGTGCAAAGTGCTCGCTCTCTCCCATGAGGCGGAGGGCCGCCCGAAAGAAGCGGTCCTTGCTCTGCTGGAGAGTTTTCTCTACGGAGAGCCCCGCGCCTCCGTCTGCTGCGACATTGCCCGCCTCCTCGGCGCGCAAAGGCAGCTCGGCGAGGCCGTATTCTGGTACGAAGCAGCCCTCGCCTGCCGCGACCATACGGCAGAAGGCGACTTCGAAACACCCGATTCGCGCTCCCTCACCCCCCTTCTGGGGCTCGTCTGCTGCTGCGACGCGCTCGGAGACCGCGAACGCGCCCTCGCCTTCCACCGGCGCACGGAGGAGCTCTTCCCCGATCACCCTGCCGTCCGCCACAACCGCGCCTATTTTCATCAAACATAGACGATAAGAAAGACCCGCCGAACGGCGGGCCTTTTTCAGTCTTCGAGGTATTTCAGAAGGCGGGGGATGTCGGAAGAAGTCAGAATATTCAGAATGGGCTCCCCCCAATTCCCGTGCGGCGTAACGATGACGGCAAGGAGCTTCCGATTGTCCGCAAAGGCATCCACGGCGTCCTGAACGGGCGTCTCCTTGCCCAAGATGCGGTAATAGCGCATGAGATCTTCCTCCCGCAGGACATCCTCGCAGGGCAGGCTCAGCAGCTCTTCCAGCGCGCCGCCCTCCGCAAGAAGATTGCCCATCGCCCGCACGAGACGTCGGTTGTTGAGCATCCCCACGGGCTTTTCGCCGCGATAGACGGGCAGATTGGAATAATCGCTCCTCGCGATCTTGATGAGCGCCTCCTCCACCGTCTGTTTGGAGGAAATGCCCGTCACCTTCTTTTCCCGCAGTTCCTTCAGGCGGGGCGGGCTGGAGAGAAGCTCGGCAATGTGCGTCAGCAGCTGCGTGATCTCGTCGCAGGGCTCTGCTACGACGCGGTCCGTTGTCGTCGTATGCACGATGACGTTGCGGAGCTTCGCACAGAAGACGAGATCGTCCTCATACTTGCGCACAACGGGGTTATGATCGGCACAGCGGCGGACGAGGTCGGAAAAGTTGAGATTGCCCTTGCCGCGGTAGAGCGCGCGCAGGCGGGCATCGATGATGTTATAGGCGGAGATGAACTCCATGGCATTGTTCTGCGGCATACGGGGCCTCCTCGGCCGCACTGCATGGCGGCCTCAAAATGAGTATAGCACATCTTTGAGCCGCTTGCAAGACCTAAAATTCCTTTTTTTGCCGAAGCATGAGACGTCGGCGCGTCTCGATCAGGCGATACTCCCGCTCGCGGGGCAGCGTGAAGCGCCCCACTAAGGCCGGAGAGGCGAATGCAAGCCTCCCTGCGGCGTCGGCAACGGCAGCGTATCCGAAGCCGCACAGGGCGACAGGAAGGCCGTAAAAAAAGGCCTGTGCGCGGATAAGCATGAGTTCCAGCCCCTCATTCAGCTCTTCGAAGATACATAAAACGGCATCCGCCCCCGAAAGGGAGAGCGTCTCGATCACTTTGGGGAAACACAGATCCTCCCCCACGACGACCCCCAGACGCCCCGCGGCGGTCTCATACACCTTGACCCCCGCGCCCGAGCCGTATTCGCTGCCGTCGATGTGGTTCGTGAGATCGGAAACGCCCAAAATGCGGCCGCGCTCGGCGACGACAGCCGATTTGCGGCGGATCCCGCGGGCGTCCGTATAGCATCCGCACACGACGGCGCAGCGCAGCAGCTTGGAACGAAGCGCCACCTCTTCCAAAAGAGCGGTCTCCCCCTTGAGTTCCCGCTCATAGCTCACCTCCCCCAGCGCGGAGAACGGATAACACACGACATCCGCCCCCGCCTCCTCCCCGACCGAATCAAGCCTGCCGCTCGTTACAAAACAGATCCGCATGACATCCCCCCCCGTCCATTGTATTACGCCGCGAAAGAAGGTGTGCGCGGAAGCGTGCTCGCCGCAAACGCAATCAAAGAAAAACACCGTAAAGAAAAAATTTTGTCCGAAAGCCGAGAAAAATACTTGACACACGGCGAATAATCGATATAATAGAGAGGTACTTTTCATTGAGGTGTAGCGCAGTTTGGTAGCGCGCTTGGTTAGGGACCAAGAGGTCGTGGGTTCAAGTCCCGTCACCTCAACCACACAAAAAGGAGTTGACTTGTGTCAGCTCCTTTTTGTGTTATTCCGAACCATGACGGGACTTAAGGGTGGAGGCGTTTGCGGGAGCAAACGGTTTGCGCGCGAATCGTATGATAACAAGATAGCAAGGCGCAAACTGAACAGCCCGGTGGGCTGATGATAGGGATCCCGCAAAGATTTTGCGAAGCAAAAGATTTGCGGGAAGAGGAGGAGCAGGCGGTGAAAGCGTGGCGTTTGCCCAAAGCGGACGCCCGCGAAATTCGCCTTGCTCCGACGAGGGCGCGCCGCCAAAGGCGCAAGTCCCGTCACCTCAACCAAAAATCGGAGATCTGCTTTTGCGGGTCTCCGATTTTTTGCTGCGGCAACAGAGTTTGGATGTGCGAGCTCTTGGTCCAAAGCCAAGCGCGCTCTCGCGGAAAGGGCTCCCGCGCAGATGCGAAAGCAGATGCGTGGGAAAAGGGTGAGCAGGCGCTTTTTTGCCAAAGCCCCGGTGGGGCTTTGACCGCCTGCGAACTTGGAAATGGCACATGGAACGTGCCATTTCCTGACCGAGCGCGGACACTACCGCGCGAGACGAACAAGCCGTTTGGTCAAGCCGCGAGGAACGCAGCGGCGGGCTTTGCGGCTTTGTTCCGACGCAGGGACTAAGAGGTCGTGGCTCCCGCCGTCACCTCAACCACACAAAAAGGAGTTGACTTGTGTCAGCTCCTTTTTGTACGTTCTTGCAATATTTCGCGCGGCGGGGCAGGGCTATACCCTGCCCCGCCGCGCAATATCACCCGAACGACTCACCGGCGGTCCTTCGGGGAAAGGCGGATCCTTTCGCGCATGAAGAGGATGAGCGCGGGAAGAAAGATGCACAGCGACACCAAAAAGTTCGGATAGAAGAAATATCGCGTCGACCATACACCCTCCCCCATACAGTCGCGGTGGATGCGAGATTCAAACAGGCAAGGGAACACAAAATTCAGCTCGTGATCGCTCCCCGGCGTATAATTGAAGAGAAAATCGGGCAGCAGCAGGATGGTCGAGGCGATCCATGAGGCCAACATGACGCCCAAGATCAGGAAATCGTACCAGCGGTAGCTGCCGCGTTTGAGGATGACATACAAGAGGATGATGACGACGATTCCCGCAATGCAGACAGGCATCGAGGCGCGGTAGACATCGAGCCGCGCCACCAGAAGGGAAGCGAGCATCTCGAGAACGGAGATACACAAGGCGAGGATGCCCATGCCCAGCGCAAAGGCAAATTTATTGCGGCGGGGAATGCGGCTCTTTGCGATCTCTTCGATGTTCTCCACCGCCGATTTGAAGGCTTCGTCCTCGTAGGCGCCGTCTGCAAGGCGCATCTCGTACTCGTCGCGGCAGGCAAGGATGAGCTCGCGTTCCAGCTTTCTGTCGCTCACGCCATACCCTTTCATCGTCTCGCGGACGTACTGCGCGATCTTATCGTTCATTGTGAATTCCCTCCTTGAATGAGATTTTTGAGTGTTCTCAGCGAGCCAAGATAGGCTTCGCGGCTCAGAAGGTAGTACTCCCTGCCCTTTTCGGTGAGGGAATAGTATCTTCGGTCCATGCCCGTGCGGCTCTCCCCCGAATAGGACTTGATCTTCCCCTCTTCGAGGAGCCGCTTCATCACCATGAGAAGGGAGGGATTGGTGATTCTGATCTCCCCTCCGCCGCATTCGGTGATGCGCTTGACGAGGCTGTAGAGATAGTCGTCCCGCTCGAAAAGAAGCGCGCAGACGACGATCTCCGTATAGCCCTTGATAAATTCGCTCGACTGCACCATCGCCGCCTCCTGATGTCGTTCTCCTAATACTTCGTCAAACTACCGTTTAGTTTAACTACATATATACTATACCACACGTTCCCCTCTTTGTCAAGGGGTCCGGGAAAAATTTTTGACGCTTTTTCCTCAATATGCTCCCTCTTGACAGGAACAGAGCGCGGGTGTAAAATAGAAGAAAAAACGGGAGAACGCTATGAGCAGCTTCAAAGACTTACGCATTGTCGACAATTTCTATCAGACTTCCTCCTTCTTCCCCATGCCCACCGTGCTCGTCGGCACGATCGCGGAGAACGGCAAGACCAACCTCGGCTCTTACTCGCTCTGCTTCCCCTATTACATTGCAGGGAAGGACCGCTATGCCATGCTCCTCGAGTGCCGCAACAGCTCCAACACGGCGCAGAACATTTTGCGTTCCAAGAAGGCTTCCTTAAACTTTATCCCCGACGACAGAAAGTACTTCCGCGAGGCGGTACGCCTCGGCTTCCCCGGGGACACGACGGACGAAAAGATGAAGGACTGCCTCTTCACATTAGAAGACGGCATCGCGGGCGGAGAACGGCCCAAAGTCGTTGCCGAGGCTTTCCAGGTCTTCGAATGCACCTGGAACGACGCCCTCGAGGACGCCTATCTCGACAAGCCCGGCTGTCTCGAAGGCTACGAACCGCCCTACCGCAACTTCAACGGCATCACGAGCAAGTTCGGCGCGCACTTCATCCTCAATATCGATAAGATCCTGATCAAACCCCGCTACTACGACACCATCATCAACGGCGTCAAGGCGAGCGGCTTCCCGCCCGTGCCCGTCGATTACGGCTACCGCGACAGCACCAACTTCTGGTGCTCGCGATTCAGAAAGCCCTTCCCCGAAAAGATCCAGGCAAAAGAGGGAGACGCGATGTCTGTGCGCTATGCGGCGGAGCGCATCGACCCCGACGTCAAGTTCACGGACAGCGCGTGCGCCAAGCTCACCAAGATCCCGCGCGTCTTCTTAAAAGCCGCCCTGCAGCAGATGGTGGATATCGCAAAGGAAGAGGGCATCACCCTCATCGACGAAGCGGCGCTCACCGTCATCAACGATAAGCGCCGAAAGGAAAAGAAATAAGTTTGGGGGGCGCCGCGGCAAAAGCCGCGGCGCCCCGCTCCGCCAAAAATCCACAAAATATGGAAAAATTCACCTATTTTTCGTTGCTTTTTTGTGCAACTTGTGATATAATATCAGTGTAATGCGGCAGAGGAATTTATGGTCGCATCCATGGATTGTTATCCCCTTATTTTCTCCTTTGTAATGACCGCCCCGGAATTGTCCGAGGCGGTCGTGCTTTTTCCGCACCATGTCGGCACACAGCGGCCGAGGGGCGGTATTTTCATTTTTTATCGATCGCGTTCGGACTTCGGCGGCGCCGTCCGTTCCGGCGCCCCTTCCGCGCCCTCAAGGACTTCCGAAAGATCCCCCTTCCCTTCCTCCTCTTTGGGAAGATAGACGCTCTCGCGGCTGAACCCGCGCCCGCGCACTTCGGAGACGACGCTCACGGTGAGGAAGGCGTCGGGGTCGATCTGCTGTACTTTGTTCTTGAGCCGCACCAGCTCGCGCGGGGAGACGACGGTGAGGAGCACATAGCACTTCTCGCGCAGATACCCCGTCTTGCCGTAGAGCATGGTGACGCCGCGGTCGAGATCGTTCAAGATCATCTCGCGGATCTCGGGGTAGCGGCGGCTTACAATCTTGACCTGCATCTTGCGCTGCCCCCAAGGCGTGACGACCTCGATGACGACGGAAGAGAGCACGCAGATGACGATGCCGTAGAGCACTGTCTGCATCGTGGCATCGGCAAAAAACTGCAAAAGGACGACGGCAAAATCGAGCACCCACAGCGAGATGGAGACGGGGATGCCGAAAAAGTGCTGCAAAAGGAGAGGCGGGATGTCCGTACCGCCCGTGCTCGCCCCCACGCGGACGACGAGCCCGATACCCGCGCCAAAGAGAAGGGAGCCGTAGAAGACATCGAGGAAGAGGTCTCCGCCCGAGAGCGTCGTGCCGTGCGCCGCGACGTATGCCGCATTGACGGCGTCGAAGAGCGACAAAAAGGCGGGATAGAGAAAGGTGCCCGCGAGCGTCGCCCAAAAAAAGCTCTTCCCCAGCAGGATGGTGCCCAGGAGAAAGAGCGCGATGTTCGCCGCATACACGGTGACGACGCGCGCGTACTCGAAATCCCAGATCTGTTCGACGAAGATGCCGACGCCCGTCGTGCCGCCCACGACGAGCCCGCCCGGCACAATGAAAAAGGAGCTCGCCGCCGCCGTGACGGCGTTCCCGAAGATGACGAGCAGCCAACGCAACACAGTCTGTTTGACTTCATAGCGCGATGGCTTGCGGAAGATGGTCTTCATGCTCTTCATGGTCTTATCCCCCATAGTTTATGCAAATATACACATTATAGCAGTTTTTTTCCCCGAATGCAAGTGCTTTTGGCGCACGCGCAGGCGGCGCGGGCATACAATGAGACAGGGACCAACTCCCGAAAACATATCAACGAGGTTTCCTATGTGCAATTCCTGCCATTCATACCGGACTTCGGGGAGATGCTCTTCTTCCTTCATGAGGGCGCTTTCCAACCTGTTTGCCGTGCGCGGCGAGACGACGGATGACTGCACCTGCAATTGCAGCGATACCTGCAACTGCGGCTGCAACAACTGCTGCGAGAGCTGCACCCCCTGCACCTGCACGCCATGCACCTGCGAGCCGTGCACCTGCGAATGCCCTCCCGCGACCTGCACGCCCTGTTCGTGCGGCACCTGCACCCCGTGCAATTGCAGCGGTACCTGCAATTGCTGCTCAAATTCTTCGGGCGGTACGGACAGCTATTATGCCCGCCAGTACGCCATCGGGCGCACCTATGTGAGCGGCTGCAACAGCTGCTATATGGGCTTCTGAGAGGCTTACAAGGCGCTTTTCGGGCGTTCTTTGCCCGACTGCCAAAAAACAAGGCGTGCCATATGCGAAGCGGCGGCGCCCCGAACGGGGCGCCGCCGCCATGCTGTCATGCTTTGAACTTATTTTTTCACGAGCGTCAGCGTGACCTTATCGCCGTTGATGTCCACTTCCTTGGTGAAGCCTTCGGGGCAGCCCTCGCACACATTCTCGGCAAGCACGTCCTTTGCAAAGGCAGCAGAGCAAAGCGCCTCTTTTGCGCGCCCTTCCGCCTCGTAGAAGACGCAGATACGGTCGGTGACTTCGAAGCCCGCCTCTTTGCGCATGGTCTGGATCTTGGAGACGAGTTCGCGCTCGCACCCCTCCATCAGAAGTTCGGGGGTGAGCTCGGTCTTGAGCGCCGCCGTGATGCCGTGGTCGCTTGCGCAGACGTAGCCCTCGCGCGAGCCCGTGAAGATCTGCAAGTCTTCCTCCAAAAGGTCGATGCCGCCCTCCATGTGGTAGACGCCGTCCTCCTTCACCGCATGCACGACTTCGCAGGCGTTGCAGGAAGCGAGGAACGCGTTGATCTCTTTGAGGCGCTTGCCGTACTTGGGACCGAGCGTCTTGAGCTGGGGCTTTAAGGTGTAGCAGACGAGCGACTCCGCATCGCCGCAGGAAGAGAACTTCTTGACGTTGAGCTCATCGAGGAGCACCGCTTCGAGCTCGCCCGCAATGTTGAGAGGACGGTCGCTCGCCACAAGCATCTCGGCGAGCGGCTGACGGTTTTTGAGGTTGCCCGCGTTGCGCGCCGCACGGCCGAGGGCGACGACTTCGAGTACGTCCTCCATGCCGCGTTCGAGTTCGGGGTCGATGCGCGCCTCATCAGCAACGGGGAAATCGCACAGATGCACCGATTCGGGCGCTTCGGGATAAAACTGCGGCACAAGGTTTTGATACATCATCTCCGCCATAAAGGGCGTGTAGGGCGCGAGGAGCTTAGCGAGCGTGACGAGCACCGTATAGAGCGTCGTATATGCCGCCGCCTTGTCCTCCGTCATGTCGCTCCCCCAATAGCGGTCGCGGCCGCGGCGGACGTACCAGTTACTGAGCACGTCCACAAATTCCTGAATGGTGCGCGCGCTGTCTGTGATGTTGTACTCCGCGAGCCATTCATCCACATGTTTGACGAGCGTGTTGAGCTTGGACAAAATCCACTTGTCCATGAGCGAGAGCTTGCATGACTTCAGGTCATACTTGGAAGGATCGTACCCGTCGATCTCGGCATAGAGCGCGAAGAAGGCGTAGGTATTCCAGAGCGTGCCCTGGAACTTGCGCTGCACCTCGCTGACGGCTTCCGCTCCGAAGCGGGAAGGGATCCACGGCGCGGAATTGGTGTAGAAGTACCATCTGACGGCGTCGGCGCCCTGCTTGTCGAGCACCGACCAGGGGTCGACGACGTTGCCCTTGTGTTTGCTCATCTTGACGCCGTTCTGATCGTTGACGTGGCCCAAAACGATGCAGTTCTTGAAGGGCGCGCGGCCGAAGAGGATGGTCGAGATGGCGAGCAGCGTATAGAACCAGCCGCGCGTCTGATCGACCGCCTCCGAAATGAAATCTGCGGGGAAGGTCTCTTCGAAGAGATCTTTGTTCTCGAAGGGATAGTGGTACTGCGCGAAGGGCATGGAACCCGAATCGAACCAGCAGTCGATGACTTCGGGCGTGCGCTTCATCTTGCCGCCGCACTTGGGGCAGGTGCAGACGAGGTCGTCCAAATACGGCCTGTGCAGCTCGATACCCGCGGGCGCGCCGCACTTTTCTTCGAGTTCCTTCCTCGAGCCGATGACTTGCTTCGCGCCGCAGTCGGGGCATACCCACACGGGGAGCGGCGTTCCCCAATAGCGGTCGCGCGAGAGCCCCCAGTCGATGACGTTCTCGAGGAAGTTGCCCATGCGGCCTTCCTTGATGGTCTCGGGCATCCAGTTGACGGAGCGGTTGGCGGCGATGAGCTCGTCCTTCACCTTGGTGACCTCGATGAACCAGCTCGAACGCGCATAATACATGAGGGGGGTATCGCACCGCCAGCAGTGAGGATAGTCGTGCTCGAAGGGCAGCGCCTTGAAGAGCTTGCCGCTCTCTTTGAGCATCTTCAAAATGACGGGATCCGCCTTCTTGATGAAGAGGCCATTTAGTTCGGGGCAGCGCTCGTCGAACTTGCCCTGTTCGTTGACGAGGGAGACGACGGGGAGCGAATACACTTTGCCGACGTTGTAGTCGTCCTGACCGAACGCGGGCGCGATATGGACGACGCCCGTGCCGTCCGTCAGCGTGACGTAGGTATCGCAGACGACTTCATACACGCGCTTCCACTCGTTCTTCATGGCTTCGAGCGTGGGCTTCGCATAATCGAAGAGCGGCTCGTATTTGGTGCCCTCGTACTCCTTGCCGAGCTTTTTCTCGACGACTTCGTACTCCTCGAAGAAGGAGGGAACGAGCGCTTCCGCCAGGATATAGTGCGTGCCGTCCGAAACGATCTCGACATACGTCTCGTTCGGGTTCATGCAGAGCGCGACGTTGGAAGGGAGCGTCCAGGGCGTCGTCGTCCAGGCGAGGATATAGGTGTTCTCGCGCCCCGAAACTGCAAAGCGCGCCACGCAGGAGGTCTCCTTGACCGTCTTATAGCCCTGCGCAACTTCGTGCGAAGAGAGCGCCGTGCCGCAGCGGGGGCAGTAAGGGACGATCTTGTGCCCCTTGTATAAGAGCCCCTTCTTGTCGATCTCTTTGAGCGCCCACCAGACGGACTCGATATAGTCGTCGTGATAGGTGACATAGGGGTTGTCCATGTCGCACCAATAGCCGACGCGGTCGCTCATCTTGCGCCATTCGTCGGTGTACTTCCACACCGAACGCTTGCACTGCTCGTTGAAGGGCTTGATGCCGTACGTTTCGATCTCCTTCTTGCCGTCGAGCCCCAAAGATTTTTCCACTTCCAGCTCCACTGGCAGGCCGTGCGTATCCCAGCCCGCCTTGCGCAGGACGTGCTTGCCCTTCATCGTCTGATAGCGCGGGATGATGTCCTTCATGACGCGCGTCAGGATATGCCCGATGTGCGGCTTGCCGTTAGCGGTCGGGGGGCCGTCGAAGAAGGAAAATTCCTCCCCGCCCTCGTTCTTTTTCACCGATTTTTCGAAGATATGGTTCTGCTTCCAGAACTCGACGATCTCCTGCTCGCGCCCGACGAAATCGAGCGATGTGTCTACCTTGCGATACATGGTCTCCTCCTGTATGAGATTGCTTCAAACATAAAAGCCTCCGCGTTTCGGAATACGCGAAGGCATTTTTACCACCAAAACAAACGATCATTTGCCGCATGGGATAACGGGCTGCGACCCCGTGCGGAGTTACTTATTTTTCTCCCCGCAGGCACGAGAGGTGATACCCCAAAGCCTTCCTTTTCTCCCCTCTCAGCAAAACGGGGAGTTCTCTGTGCAAGGAAATGCCCTCGGACGCGTCCTCTCTTGACGCCGTATTTTTTCTCTATTATATCGTCTTCCGTGCAAAAAAGCAAGCGTTTTTCGGGGGATTCGGGGCGGGTGCGGGG
>ENA-OYZE01000118-OYZE01000118.1-human-gut-metagenome-genome-assembly--contig:-NODE-118-length-39334-cov-8.921332_pt1 | contig 39334 bp, 27 predicted proteins | sample MGYA00243259_ERZ653469 | MGnify/ENA primary metagenome ERZ653469 (study PRJEB26926, sample SAMN06164913) | human gut metagenome | biome: ENVO:00009003; feature: ENVO:2100002; material: ENVO:00002003...
AAAAGCGGGTTCGTACTGTTCCCTTACAGTATAGAGCAGAACAAAGGGAGGGCATCATGTTTCGCCTCATTCGCTATCTCACCAAAAAGCAAGTGTTTTTCTTTCTGTTGCTCCTTGCATTCCTCGTCGTGCAGGTGTTCTGCGACGTCACGCTTCCCACCTACACGGCGCGCATCGTCGAGCAGATGCAGGCGGGCGCAGAGGCGCTTGCCATCCTCAAAACAGGGGGCATCATGCTCGCCTTTGCGGCGGTGAGCGTCCTTGCAACGATCGCAGAGACCTTCCTCTCCGCCTCCATCTCGACGGGCCTCGGGCGGCGGCTGAGAGGGGAGGTGTTCTCGCACGTTCTTTCCCTTTCCGACCGCACGGCGGGCGCGTTCACGGCGGGCTCGCTCTTGACGCGCACCACCAACGACGTCCAGCAGGTCGTCTCCTCGATGGTGCTCATCCTGCGCCTCGGCGTGGGCGCGCCCCTCATGGCGGGCATGGCGATCGTCCGCATCGCCCGATCGAGCGGCGAACTCACCTTCGTCACGGCGGGCGCCGTCGTCATTCTGCTTTGCGGCATCGTATCGATCCTCGCGGTCACGCTGCCCCGCTTCAAGCTCGTCCAGAAGCTCACCGACCGCCTCAACGGCACCTTGCGCGATACGCTCACGGGCATCCGCGTCGTGCGCGCCTACAATGCCGAAGAGTACGAGCGCGCCCGCTTCGAAGAGGTGAGCGCCGCCCTTCAGAAGAACAACACCTTCGCAGGCCGCGCAATGGCGCTCATGAACCCCCTGATGATGCTCATCTTCAACGGCCTCACGCTCGCCATCTATTGGTTGGGCTGTTTTATCATCGTGCGCGACAACAACGCCGCCTTCTTCCCCGAAATGTTCTCCTTCACCCAGCTCGCCTCGCAGGTCGTCACGGCGTTCATGGTGCTCATCATGCTCTTCAACATGATCCCGCGCGCCCAGGTCTCCGCAAAGCGCATTTTAGAAGTGCTCCAAAAGCAGTCCGAACTCAAAGACCCCGCCGCTCCCGCCGCTTATACCCCCGACGGCTCCATCGAGATGAAGAACGTCTCCGCAAGCTACGGCGGCGCGCCCGTTTTGAGCAAAGTCACTTTCCGCGTGGAGAAGGGGCAGACGCTCGCCGTCGTGGGCGGCACGGGCGCAGGCAAGACGACGCTTCTAAAGCTCCTTTTGCGCTTTCTCGATGCCGACGCGGGCGAAGTCTTCGTGGGCGGCACAAACGTTAAGGACGTCCCGCAAAGCGAGCTCCGCAGACATCTCGGCTACGCCCCGCAAAAGAGCGCGCTCCTTTCGGGTACCATCCGCGAAAACCTCGCCTTTGCCGATCCCTCGCTTTCGGACGATAAGCTCATGGCGGCAGCCGACGCCGCCTGCGCCGACGGGTTCATCACGGAAAAGGGGGGCTTGCAGGCCGAGGTCGCCCAGGGCGGGCGCAACTTCTCGGGCGGGCAGCGCCAGCGCCTCTCCATCGCCCGCGCTCTTGCGGCAAAGCCTTCTTATGTGCTCTTTGACGACAGCTTCTCCGCGCTCGACTTCGCAACGGACGCCCGGGTACGGAAAAACCTCAAAGAGCGCTTTGCAGGCACCACCAAAGTCATCGTCGCCCAGCGCATCTCCACCGTGCGCGATGCCGATGTCATCGTCGTTTTGGACCACGGCCAAATGGCGGGCGCCGGCACGCACGAAGAATTGCTTAAAACCTGCCCCGCCTATCGCGAAATCGCCGAATCTCAATTATCCCAAGAGGAGCTTGCAAGATGAAACAACATAAGAACACATCGCCGCTTTCCAAATTACTTCGCTACTGCAAGCGCCATCTTGCGGGGCTTATCGCCGTGCTCGTTTTGAGCATCGCGGGCGTCTTTCTCACCGTCTTTGCCGCCACCTTCTTAAAAGAGCTGACCGACTACATCGAATCGGCATCCCGTCAGGCATCGGGCTCCGTCACGATGGCAGACGTCATCGATATGAACGTCATCCTCCGCCTCGGCTTGACGCTCACGGGCATGTACTTAGGCTCTGCGCTCTGCTCCTATCTTCAAGCCTATCTCATGGCGGGCATCAATCAGAGCGTCGCGCGCCGTTTGCGCACGGATATCTCCGCCAAGCTCGGCAGGCTTCCCATGCGCTATTTCGACGGCCACGCTCTGGGCGATACGCTCTCCCGCGTCACCAACGACGTCGATACCGTCGCCCAATCCATGGCAAGCTCGCTGAGCACGTCGCTCACGGCGGCGGTGCAGCTCGTTGTCGTCATCGTCATGATGTTTCTCACCGACCCGTGGATGACGCTCACCGCCTTTGCGACCGTTCCCTTCTCTCTCCTTGTCATCGCCTTCATCGTGCGCCGCTCGCAGAAGTACTTCCGCGCCCAGCAACAGCGGCTCGGGGCGCTCAACGGCTGTGCAGAGGAGTACTACTCCTCGCTCGAGCTCATCCGCGCTTACGGCGCCGAGGAGCGCGCTCTTCAAAACTTCGAAGAGGGCAACGAACAGCTCCGCGCTTCCATGTACCGCGCCAATGTTATCTCGGCGATCGCCCATCCGCTGACGACCTTCATCTCCAAGCTCGGCTATGTCGCTATCTGCGTGGTGGGGGGCATCCTGATGGCGCAGCACGCGGCGACGCTCGGCGATCTTGCCGCCTTCCTTCTCTATATCAATCTCTTCCAGTCTCCCTTGTCGCAGCTCGGGCAGGCGGCGAACCTGTTCCAGTCCGCCTCTGCCGCCGCGGGCCGCGTCTTCGAATTCCTCGAAGAGGAGGAAGAACCGCAGGAAACGCCCGCCGCGCACATTGCGCCCGAAGAAGTGAGGGGCGCCGTCGAATTCCGCCACGTCTCCTTCGGGTACGATCCTTCCCATCCCGTCCTCCGCGATTTCTCTGCGACCGTCAAAGCGGGGCAGAAGGTCGCCATCGTCGGCCCCACGGGCGCGGGCAAGACGACGCTCGTCAATCTCCTGATGCGCTTTTACGAGTGCGAAGGGGACATCCTCATCGACGGCGTCTCCACAAGATCGCTCTCCCGCGCAAACGTGCGCGATCTTTTCTCCATGGTCTTGCAGGATGCATGGGTATTCGGCGGCACCTTGCGCGACAACGTCCTTTACAGCAAGCGCAATGTTCCCGAAGAGCGCGTCAAAGAGGCGGTCATCGCTTCCGACATCTATCACCTCGTCGCGGCGCTCCCCGAGGGCGCGGAGACGGTCATCGGCGAAAATTCCCTCTCGGGCGGGCAGAAGCAGCTCGTCACCATCGCCCGCGCCATGATCGAGGACGCGCCCATGCTCATTTTGGACGAGGCGACTTCTAACGTCGACACCCGCACCGAGCGCACCATTCAGGCGGCGATGGACGCCCTCACGAAGGGCCGCACGAGCTTCGTCATCGCCCACCGTCTCTCGACCATCCAAAATGCCGACCTCATCCTCGTGCTCGACCACGGCAACATTGTCGAACAGGGCACGCACGAAGAGCTGCTTGCCCGCCGCGGCTTCTACGCAAACCTCTACAACGCCCAATTCGCAGGCTGAAAAAAGGAAAATATTTTGTCATTTCCAAAAATATCTTGATAGAACCTCACAGTTTTTTCTGCTATGATAAGAAAAAAGAGGGGAGCCGTATCTCTCCCGAGGAGAACATCATGAAACGCGAAGAAGTCTTACAGAAATTAGGGTTTTCCATTCCCAACGAAAAGCGCATCCGCGTCATCGTCCACAGCGACCTTAAGAACGAGGCAGACGATCAGTACGCCGTCATGCATCACCTGCTTTCCCCCAACGAGGAAGTGCTCGGCATCATCGCGGGGCACTTCGAATGGTTCCCCCGCCTTGCCGAAGAAGTCGCCGCAAGAGGGGAGTCGGGCCGCTTCGGCGAAGGGCTTTCTGTCATGCTCTCCCGCAGGGGCAACACCATGCAGATGAGCTACGAAGAGGGCGAGCGCCTTTTATCTTTGGCGGGGATCGACGACGTGCCCCTTCTGAAGGGCGCGCAGTTCGAGCTCGCCCGCGGCGACGAACCGAGCGAAGGCGCTAAATTCATCGTTCAAGAGGCGATGAAGGAAGATAGCCGCCCGCTCTTCGTGTGTTTCTTAGGCGGCATCACCGATCTTGCCGCAGCCTACAAGATAGAGCCCCGCATCGCACAAAAGCTCACCGCCGTCTGGATCGGCGGCGGCTCCTATCCCGCGGGCAACCCCGAATTCAACCTCTGTCAGGATATCGACGCTGTCAACCTCGTCTTCGAAAGCGACATCCCGCTCTGGCAGGTCCCGCAGGATGTCTACCGCACGATGGAAGTCAGTTTTTCCGAACTTGCTCTCCATGTCGCCCCCTGCGGCAAGCTCGGGAAGTATCTCTTCGAGGAACTCGTCGAGACCTCGCAGACCATCATCGGCACCGAAAAGGACCGCTTCCCCGAAACATGGGTGCTGGGCGACAACCCCACGGTGAGCGTGCTCCTCGAATGGGGGCAGCACTACTTCGACGAGGTGTCCGCGCCCCGCGTCAACGCCGACGGCACCTATTCGGAAGGCGCAAACAAGGCGCGCATCATCCGCGTCTACCGCTCGGTCAACGTGGGGCTCACCTTCCGCGACCTCTTTGCAAAGCTCGAACTTTGCTACAAGCCATAAAGGGGGATCATCATGCCGGGAACAAAGGACAATCTGAAACGGGAAGCCGCTTCTCTTCTTTCCAAAATGACGGTCAGGGAAAAAGCTTCTCTTCTCTACGGGCGGCGCTTCTGGTACGTCACGGGCAAGGAGACAGGCGAGGCTCTTCCCGAGATCATGGTAACGGACGGCCCGAGCGGCCTTAGAAAGCAGTGCGGCAAGGCAGATATGATCGGCCTCAACGAGAGCGTCCCCTCCATCGCCTATCCCACGGGCTCGGCGCTCGCTTCCTCGTGGGATCCAGCCCTCCTCTTCTCGGTGGGGCAGGCGCTTGCAGAAGACTGCATCAAGGAAGAAGTTTCCGTCCTCTTGGGTCCCGCCGTCAACCACAAGCGCGATCCCTTATGCGGCCGCAGCTTTGAATATTATTCGGAAGATCCGCTGCTCACCGCCGACCTCGGTACGGCGATGGTGCAGGGCATCCAGTCCAAGGGGGTGGGGGCGTGCGTCAAGCACTTTGCCTGCAACTCGCAGGAAGACGCCCGCTTCTTCTCGGACAGCATCGTCGACGAGCGCGCCCTGCGCGAAATTTATCTTCGCCAGTTCGAAGCCATTCTCCGCCGCGCACAGCCGTGGATGGTCATGACGGCGTACAACAAACTCAACGGCACCCACTGCACGGAAAACAGCCGCCTCATGACGGACATCGCCCGCCGCGAGTGGGGGTTTGAAGGGCTCTTCGTCACCGATTGGAGCGCCATGCGCGATCAGCTCGCCGCCTGCCGCGCGGGGCTCGACCTCGAAATGCCGGGCACCGTCGGGAGCGATCTCGATCTCGAAGAAGCCGTCAAATGCGGCGCGCTCTCTGAAGAAGTGCTCAACGAGCGCGCGGGCAAAGTCCTCGAACTGCTCTTAAAATGCGGGCAGAAAAAGCCGACTCTTCCCAAGAACATGCAGGCGCAGCATCTCTCTATCGCCCGCCGCGCGGCGGAAGAGTCCGCCGTCCTCGTCAAAAATCAAAACATCCTGCCGTTCTCCGCAAAGCAGCCCATCCTCGTCATCGGCGCGTTTGCAAAGCAGCCCCGCTATCAGGGCGGCGGCAGCAGCAAGGTCATCCCCCTCCTGCTCGAAAACGCCCTCGAAGAGCTCCGAAAGCTGGGCGCAGAAGTCGTCTTTGCCGAAGGCTACGCCCGCAATTCCACCGAGCCCGACCCCTCACTCATTCAAGAAGCCGCCTCCCTTGCAAAGCAGTATGCTCAGACCGTCGTCTTTGCGGGGCTTCCCGAATCGTGCGAAACGGAGGGGGAGGATCGCACCACGCTCTCTCTGCCCGCTTCCCACAACGCCCTCATCGGGGCGGTGCTCGAAGCCAATCCGGAAGCCGCCGTCGTCCTCACATCGGGCTCTCCCGTCACGCTCCCGTGGGAAGAGAAGGCAAAAGCCATCCTTTGTACCTATCTTGCGGGCTGCTGCGGCGGCTCGGCGGCGGCAAACATTCTGCTCGGCAAGGTCAGCCCTTCGGGGAAGCTCGCCGAGACGTGGCCGCTTTCTTACGAAGATACCCCCGCAGCCGCTTACTATCACAAGCACGAAGACTACGCGGAATACCGCGAGAGCATCTTCACGGGCTACCGCTTCTACGACAGCGCAAAAAAGGACGTGCTCTTTCCCTTCGGCCACGGGCTTTCCTACACGACGTTCTCCTATTCCGATCTCCGCCTCGACGGCCGCGTCGGCAAAGGGAAGCCGCTCACGCTCTCCTTCCGCCTCAAAAACACGGGCAGCCGCCTCGGCAAAGAGACCGTTCAGGTCTACGTCCAAAAGAAGGAGTCCCGCATCTTCCGCCCCGAAAAGGAACTCAAAGCCTATTGTAAGTTCACCCTCGGCAAGGGCGCCGAAGTCCGCGCCGTCCTCACGCTCCCGTCCGAAAGCTTTGCCTTCTACAATGCCGAGAGGGGAGCCTGGCAGACGGAGACGGGCGTCTACCGCATCCTCGTGGGGGCAAGCTCGCGCGACATCCGCCTCGCCGCCGAAGTGTATGTAGAAGGGGACGAGCTCCCCGTGCCCGATCTCCGCTCGCTTACACCCGTCTACTACGATATGCCGTCCGCGCCCCAAGAACTTCCCGAGGATCAGTTCCTCGCCCTTGCCAAGGCGAACAAGCCCAAAGAGCGCGACCGTACCACGATCACCCGCTATTCTCCCATCAAGGACCTCGCCTTTTCGAGGGGCGGCAAACCCATCTACGAAAGTATCGTCAGACGTGCTTCCTCCAACCCCGATCCCGAGATGGCAAAAACCAACCTCAAAATGGCGATGGATATGCCCGTCATGAACATGTTCATGGGCAATTCCCGCCGCAGCGAAATAGACAATATTTTGCACATCGCCAACGGCGGCTCGCCCGAGGAATGACAATATTTTGATATAAAGGTGCAAAATGATAAAAGAGCAGACCCCCTCGGCCTGCTCTTTTTGTATCAATTTGCGCCATTTTTGCGTCTTATTTTTTCGACGACCCGCAATTCTTGCGTATTTTTCTTCCAAAGACACCGCAATTCTTGCGTAAATGGCTTGCTTTTTTTACGCAAGTCTGCTATACTGCAAGTGAGGTTTAAGAATGACATTGAAAGAATTGCGAAAGGAAAAACGATTGACGCAGGCACAATGCGCTGCTTTTCTCGGGGTCCCGCTCAGGACGTATCAGTACTACGAACGGCCGGATGCCGATATGCAGACTCTGAAATATCGCTACATGCTCGAAAAACTGCAGCAATACGGGTTTGTCGATGAAGAACACGGGCTCCTTTCGGTCGAGACGATCAGATCGGTATGCAGTCCTGTTTTCGAAAAGTACGGTGTGACGCAGTGCTATTTGTTCGGTTCTTATGCGAAGGGCAGGGCGACCGAACGGAGCGACGTCGATCTCCTCGTATTTACGGAAACGACGGGGCTCAAGTTCTTTGAACTTGTAGAAGTGCTGAGGGAGTCTCTCAGAAAGAAAGTGGATGTCCTCGATCAAAGTCAGCTCAAAGGAAACGACGTCCTCGTTTCCGAAATATTGAAGGATGGGATCAAGATCTATGGATAACTTGAAAAACAATGCTTATTATATCCGTAAGATCGTGACGGACGTCTCATTTGTACTCGAACACACGGCAGGTCTTTCACAAAGCGAGCTGGAGCAAAATGAAGTTCTGTTTGATTGCGTGATGTTCCGTTTGATCCAGGTTTCCGAAAACAGCGCAAGGCTCACGGCGGATTTTCGTACCCGATATAACTCGATCCCATGGCAGGCGATCAAGGGGCTTCGCAACCGTATCGTGCATGATTATGGGGAAGTGGAAAAGTCCATCATATATGATACGATCAAAGACGATCTTCCCGTGCTCCTTGCCGAGCTGCAGGGGTTGGAATAAAACTCAAAACAAAAACGTGCCGTTCCGGGTCGGGAATGGCACGTTTTTCTTACGTCTCTCCGCGGGCGCGATATTCGCTCGGGGTCATGCCCGTCTGCTCCTTGAAGAGCTTCTGAAAATAACTCTGCGAAGAAAAGTCGAAGTACCCCGAAATTTCCGCAAGCGATTTATCGGTAAAGCGCAGAAAGCGCTTGGCTTCGATGATCTTCTGGCGGTTGATGTACTGCGAAAGGCCCATGCCGACCTCTTCCTTGAACTTGCGCGAAAGGTACGCCCTGCTCGTCTTGGTCAGCTTCGCAAGATCGTCGAGCCCGATCTTTTCCGAAAGGTTTTGCTGGATATAGGCGACGGCGCGGTCGATGGTGGGGTTGCCCGTGTGTCGGCACTGCAATTCTTTGATGCGCTGCGCAAACTCCATCGTGATGCTGTAACGGATATGGAAGAGCTGCGAAATGGTCGTGCACTCCTCCGTCTGGCGGATGTAGATATCGCGGAGGGAGAGCACTTCCTCGGGGTTGAGCTCGGTCGAAAGCACCGCGCTCGTGACGATACCAATGGATGCGATCATGGAATTTTTCACTTCGCGGATCTCTTCGGGCGATTCGGGGCTCGATGTGGGCATTTCAACGCGCATCCAGTACGATTTGAGCTGCTCGGGCATCCCGTTGGTGATATAGTAGAGGATGAGCTGTTCGCTCGCCGCATAGTTCGAAGACGTAGAACCTTCTTCGAGCGCCGCCTCTTCCTTTGCTTTGAGCGTCTCTTTCCCGACCGTCTCATTCAGCTTCCGCGCAAGCAGGGCGTTGAATTTGTCCTCAAGGGCGCTCTCGTCCGCTTCCTCTCCGCGGACGGCGTTGACGGCGCCGACGGTGAGCGCCAGAAAACAGGCGTCGTGCATCGCGGGGATGCAGGCAAGATAGGCGTGAAGGGGAGCAGCCAGCTTTTTGTCGAAGGAGATGTGCTGCTCCTTTTCCAGCTTTTCGATGGCTTCCTGCATGGTGAGCGGCCCGATGGGCAGCGAATGCGAGGGCCCCAAAACAACTTTCAGCCCGTTCTCGTCGTCGCGGACGCAGGAAAGCGCGAACACGCTGTCCGTCACGGCAAACGAGACGGGGGCGTCCGAACGAAGCAGCGCCTTCATCGGAAGCTCCAAAAACGCTTCCTCATCCTCTTTGAGATCGCTCGGCCCGAAGGCTTGAAGCAGCTTCTCCCCGCGGAAGATGCGCACGGGGATGTGCGAGCTCAGGTAGAGATTGTTGCAATACTGCCGTAAGATATGTTCTTTCATTGTGATTTCCCCCCAAAACTATTTTCATTATAAACAAAAGGCAATATTTTGTCAAATAGGTATAAAGATTAAAATACACATCGGATAAAAAAATGTAAAATAAGGGCACACAAACGTGATAAGGAGGTCATCATATGGTGAAAACTTCGCCCGGGGCCGCGGATACCGCCGTGGAGGAAGAGCTCATCCTTTCGGGATCGGAAGAGAGCGCCGCCCTCGCGGCTCCCGTGTCGGACGCAGCCGCCGAGAAGGAGAATATGGCGCGGATCAAAAAGATCGGCCATGTGCCGTGGAAGAAGGACTTCAAGACCAATTGGGTCATCTACTGTCTCTTCCTTCCCGTGCTCGTCTGGCTCATCCTCTTCCATTATCTGCCCATCGGCTTCAGTATCCCGCTCGCTTTCAAGGACTATAAGGATTATCTCGGTATTTTCAACAGCCCCTGGAACGGATGGGAAAACTTCAAGTACCTGTTCACGGGCGGCGGCGTGGGAGGGAGTGAGTTCCTGCTCGCTCTGCGCAACACCTTCGCGATCGGCGGGCTCAATCTGACGATTGGCTACATCGTCCCCGTCATCTTCGCGCTGCTCGTCTCGCAGCTCCGCTTCAAGAAGTACAAGCGCGTCTGCCAGATGCTCTCGTATCTTCCCAACTTTGTCGCATCCGTCGTCATCGTCCAGATCATGCAGAACCTGCTCGATCGCGACGGCGCGCTCACGATGATGTTCCATAACCTCTTCGGCGCGCCCAACACCAATTGGCTTGCAGACGACACGCCCGCCTTCTGGGGCTGGTACATCCTGTTCTCCGTATGGCAGGGCTTCGGGTACGGCTCCATCACCTATGTCTCGGCGATCTCCAACATCAGCGAAGATCTCTACGAGGCAGCCGCCATCGACGGTGCGAACCGCTGGCAGATGATGTGGAAGATCACGCTCCCCGGCATCATGCCCATGATCCTCATGCTTTGGCTCCTGCAGATCGGCGTCGTCTTCAAGGTGGGCTTCGATAGGACCTTCCTTCTCTACAACGCCTCGACGAATGCCGACGTCTGCGATACGCTCTTTTCCTACACCATGCGCATGACGCTCAACGGCAATCTCGGCATCGCGACGGTATCCAGCCTCTTCCAGTCCGTTGTCGGCACCGTGCTGATGCTGTTCGGGAATTGGATCAGCCGCAAGTCCGCAGGCGTCAGCATGTTCTGAGTTTGAAAAGCATTCATCCGCTGAATACTTTGTCGCCTTTGCGCACTCCTCGGTCACTTACGTCTCAGTAAGCTCCCTTCGTCGTTTGCGCAGGCTCCGCGTCTCAGCGGCGACTGCTTTCCAAACATTCGCTTTCACAGGAGGTCAACGTTAAACTATGAAAGAAACGACTTCTCAGCAGCAAGTTCAACTCTCTCCCGAAGAGAAGCTCGCCTACCTGCGTTCTCATCCCCGCAAGATAAAGTCGGGCATGGTGCGCGGCAAGTCCGTCGGCTCCGTCATTGCCGATATCATCATCGTGCTCCTCGTGGGCGCTCTGGCGCTCGTCGCGATCATCCCCATGTGGCACGTCCTCATGTCGTCGTTTTCAGACGGCCGCTCCATCTTCTATTACAGCGGCATCGCCTTTGTCCCGGAAGGGGGGTTCACCTTCCGTGCCTACGAGGAACTCTTCTCCTTTGAAGACGGCCTCATCTGGACGGGTTACATGAACACCATCCTCTATGTCATCGGCACGCTCGCGGTGGGGCTCGTCCTCAACGTGCTCGCAGGGTACTGTCTCTCGCGCAAGACCAAGCTCGGCGGCGTCATGTCGGCGCTGTGTGTGTTCACCGTCATCTTCTCGGCAGGGCAGGGCCCCACGTTCTACGTCGTCGATATGCTCGGGCTCACGCAGACCCGCTTCGCCGTCATCCTTACGGAATGCACGATGGGCATGTACATGATCATCGGCGCGATGGCGTTCCGCTCCGTCCCCGAAGAGACGGTGGAGTCCGCCAAGCTCGAAGGCGCGGGGCATCTTCGCATCATGTTCAGCATCATGCTCCCGCAGTGCTTCTCCCTCTTCATGGTCACGGTGCTCTTCACGTTCGTCGCGGCGTGGAACTCCTTCATCGGGGCGCGCCTTTATAACGCGGGGATCACCGACCTGTATCCTTTGCAGCTCATCCTGCAGCGCATCAAGGAAAGTTCCGACCGCGTCGCCTCGCAGATCGGCAACGCCAATTGGGCGCGCTATCCCATGCAGTTCGCGGGCGTCATCGCCGCGACGCTGCCCATCATGGTCATCATGCCCTTCTTCCAGAAGCAACTCGAATCGGGCGCGCTCGGCGGCGCCGTCAAGGGCTGATCTCAAACGCATCGAATTTTAAGGAGGAAAAGATATGAAACGCAGCAAACTCATCGCCCTCACGCTTTCGGGCGTGCTCGCACTCTCTTCCGCGGCCATTCTTGCAGGCTGCGTCGGCGAGAGCAAAGCGGGAGCAGACACCACCTTCACCTGGTACCTCACGGCAGGGGAGGACGGCTACTATTCCGATTACGAGGATAACCCCGTCATCGAATACATCATGGAAAACATGCAGTTCGAAGGCTCGGACGGCGAAATGAAGTACATCGCCTTTGACTTCTTCCAGCCGACCACCACCGAAAGCGCCCGCTCCGAATTCAACCAGAAGTACATGAGCGGCAATTGGGAAGACGTCATCGATCCCACGATGAGCCGCGGCATCACCGAAATGTACGAAGCCGGCGTCGTCGCCGACCTCACGCCCTACATCACCGACCGCGAGCTCATGCCCAACCTCAACGCCTATCTCGACGCCCACCCCGAGTACCGCTCTCTCATGCAGACGCAGACGAAGGACGGCGCAAAGTATCTCTCCGTTCCCACGTTCTACGACGAGGTGAGCTACGAATCGCAGTCCTTCGGCTTCAACTACCGCCGCGACCTTCTCGTCAGATACGGCGTGCAGCCCGATGAATTTTACGATCCCATGACGGACGAAGCGCCCACGGCGAACCCCAAGGCGGGGCAGAAGTTCCGGGGCCACTACACCGTCAACATGGACGGCACCGAGCGCAGCGATCCCATGTCGCAGGATACGACGCTCCCCGAAGGTGCCAACGGCCAGAGCTGGGAGGACGACGTCACCTTCCCCAGCGGCCATTCCGATCCCGTTTATATCTCCGACTGGATGTGGATGTTCGAAACGTATGAAACGGCATACGAGGCGATGGGCATCGAGCCCGAGTATATGATGTCTCTCTTCTATCCGGGCTACAACGCCAACGGCGACCTTTCCTCGGGCTTCGGCGGAGGCGGCGTGCTCTGGTATAAGGATGAGGACGACAACTGTCAGTTCGGCGCGGCAGGCACCGGGTTCAGGGCATATCTCGAATGCATGAACGATTGGTATTCCCGCGGCTGGGTCTGCAACACCTTCAACGAAGACACCTCTCCCTTCTATCAGATCGACCTCGACCTCGTCGCAAACGGCACCGTGCCCCTTTGGATGGGCGGTTCCAACTTCGGCACCGCCATCCAGAGCTCCGAACCAGGCTATGAGGCAGCGGCAGGCGCCGTCGTCTATCTTGCGGCAACGCCCATCAACGACATCCCCGACTACGACGGCAACCCCTCGACGAGCGACTACTCCACGCAGGCGACCGCCGAAGAGGCAAAAGAAGCCATGAACGGCGGTTCGGGCAGCGAATATATGCTGCAGATCCCCACCTGCCTCTTCCAGGCAGAGGACTTTGCGCAGGGCGTCGTCATCAGCAAGGCGGCGGCTGAGGGCAAAGACATGGAAGTTCTCATGCGCTTCTTCGACTTCTTGTACAGTGAAGAGGGTTCCGTCCTCACGACGCTCGGCCTCAATGCCGAACAGGCAGAAGGCTGCCGCTACTATGAAGACTACGGCCTCACGAACGGCGCTTACACCGTGAATTCAGACGGCACCTATACCTTCGATCAGATCCTCGAACAGAACGTCGGCGAGATCCGCAATGCCATGACGGCGTTCCGCATCCCCGGCATCCGCTGCGAGAGCAAGATCACCTACACCTTCCCTGAACCCTACATCAACGGCAGGGAGCAGTGGCTCAAATACAAGGCGACGGGCTTCATCGGCGGCATCCTCAACGGTCAGAGAACGGCGGAGGAGACGGACGTCATCGAAACGGTGAAGGCAGCCGTCGAGCAGAACTACCTTTACAAGGAAGTCTACAAGTTCATCAAGGGCGAGCGTTCGCTCGAAAACGCCGAGTGGACGAGCTTTGCCCGCGACGTCATGAACTACTCCTACACGGGCGTCAGCGTCAGCGATGCCACCGCCGCTTATCAGGCAGAATTCGACCGCCTGTACCGCAGCTGAGTCCCTTCACCTTCCTCCCGCCCTCGCGGCGGGAGGAGCCCAAAAAGGAGAATACCATGAAAAAACCGATCAAACTTCTTGTTTCTCTCACGCTCACCGCAAGTCTCGCTCTCTCGGGCATCCTTGCAGCCTGCACCGATCCCGAAAAACCCGAAGATCCCTGCACCGAGCACGTCGATGCCAACAACGACGGCGTCTGCGACAACTGCGGCGAGACCATTTCCACCCCCGAGCCCGCAGAAAAGCAGCTCTACGACGGCCGCTGGGTGACCGTCGAAAACGATCCCGCCAACGAGGGCGCCACCTTGAAGCTCAAAGAGGACGGCTCCTATTACTACTATTCTGCCTGGACGTACTCTCTCGGCAGCTGGGAAGTCGTGGAAGGGGAGTTCCCCTACTATAAGATCGAATCGGGCAATACGCCCGACGCTTCAGCGGGGCATGATACGACCGCCTACACCGCTTCCGAACAGCTCGTCCTCACCTCCTTCGACGGCCTCACCTTCAAGGGCGTCATCGCCGAAGGCCGCATCTGGAACATGGAACGCAACACCCTGCAGGGCATTGCCTGGGTCTCCCTCGTGCAGGAAGAATACAATTGGGATCCCGACAACGACGAAGAGGATATCGCCTCGCTTTCCCTCTGCGAGACCAAGAACGCCTCCGCACAGCTCATCTTCTATGCGAGCATGACGAATGAAGGCGCCCTCTTCGACAGCATCAACGGCAACAACATCACCGCCGACAGCGGCACGTATGAAAAGTCCGTCTCGGGCGATGTCACGACGTACACCTTGAAAGAGGACGGCACGGCATACGCGACGCTCACCGTCAACTCGGACGGCAGCTACACCTACACCCCGGACGGCGAAGAGGGCTTCGCGCTCGTCACCGAGGCATGGACGGCGACAAACATCCTCACCTCGGGCGAAGAGTACATCTCGCTTTCCTTCGGCGGCGCCGCCGAAGACGCCATGGCAGAGCTCCGTCTCTGGCAGGATAATTCCGCCGACGTCGTCGTCACCCGCATCAAGGACTATTCCTACGAGACCGTCCTTTCGGGTACCTACACGCAGAACAGCGACCGCACCATGACGCTCACCTTCGGCGAAGAGAGCTTCACCGTCTCCGCTCCCGACGACAACAAGCAGATCGCAGTCACCCTCACCATCCCCGCAGGGGAGTATGTGACGGAAGAGGCGCAAGTTACCCTCACGGGCGAAGTGCAGGAAGTTGCCTCGCCGCTCTTCTCCTTCCAATCGGAGGGCGTCACCTTCGCAACTTCGGGCGCCATCCCCATGCCCACGATGGAAGGCTCTCTGGAACTTGTCCTCTATTCGGACGGCATCGCCGAAATGATGGCGACCGTCGACGTCTACGGCACCGCTTACACGACTTCCATCGACCGCGGCACCTACACCGCCGATGAAAGCAGCGGCGTTCCCGTCTACACCTTCCGCTTCGAGAACGCAGGCACGCTCACGACGACGTCCGAAGCGGTCGACGAACTCAACGCGACGCTCACCCTCAGCTATTCCGTCTCCGAGGCGGCGGGCTCCTTCGATATGGGTCCCATGGGCATTGCGACCGTCTACTTCACGGTGGAAAACGCCGCTCTCACCTATGATTGGTCGCAGGAAGCCGTCTACACCTTCACGGCGACGGGCATCGAAGTCACCGCGGCGACCCCGCTTCCCTCGCAGGAGGGCAACACCGTCGACGTCACGCTTTCCCTCTGGAGCGACGGCACGGCAACGCTCGATCTTGTCCTTCATACCTCCATCCCCATGGACTTTGAAGCTCCCGAAAGCGAAGTCGGAACCTGGTCTGCAACGTCCGATATGATCCCCACGATCACCGTCACGATGGCGAACGCAGGCACGCTCGTATCGACGCCCGACTATGATTCCGCAACGGGCACGGGCATCGACCTTACCCTCACCTACACGGCAGACGGCATCAGCTATCTCGTCCCTTCGATGGGCCTTTCCGTCACCCTCACCTTCACGGGTACTCTGGTCGGTCACTATTCGATCGGCTGACCGTACGCAGGCGGATGCGGCTCCCTGACGCATCCGCCTGTACTTACTTCAAGGAGAGAACATATGGAACGCAATATCTACGATCCCGCGCTCGACCCCGCCTTCCAAAAACCCTATATCGACATCGAGGAGCAGCGCCCCGAAGGCTATACTTACGTCCACGGCGGCTTTGAAGGCACCGACACGCGTTTTTCCTTCTTCTATCCCCCGAAAGATCGGTACGAAGGCCGCTTCTTTCAGTTCATGTCTCCCGTCGAGGGCAGCGAAAACGCTTCCGTCGGCCGCAGGGGCATGGAAAACAAGATCGGCTTTGCCAACTCTCACGGCGCGTACTTTGTCGAGACCAACATGGGCGTTCAAGCGGGCATCCATCAGGGCGACGGCAGCATCATCTACAAGGCAAGCTCCGCCTCCGCGGAATTTTCCCGCAAGGTCGCCGAGCGCATTTACGGCTATTCCCACCGCCCTTATGGCTACATCTACGGCGGCAGCGGCGGCGCCTTCAAGACGACGAGCTGCTTCGAAATGACGAACACCTGGGAGGGAGCCGTTCCCTATATCCACGGCTCGCCCATGGCGATCCCCAATGTCTTCTGCGTGCGCGCCCACGCCAAGCGCGTGCTGCGCCGCGCCTTCCCCAAGATCGCCGACGCGCTCGACGCAGGCGGCAGCGGCAACCCTTACGAAGGTCTCTCCGCCGAAGAGAGGGCAACGCTCTTCGAAGCCACGAAAATGGGCTTCCCCTTAAAGAGCTGGTTCTACTACGAAAAGCTCGACGACGGCGCACTGCCCGTCGTTGCGGCAGGCACGCTGGGGCGCGATCTCCAATACTTCAAGGACTTCTGGCAGCTCCCCGGCTATCTCGGGGCAGATCCTTTTAGCTCTGTCCACCGTGACCGCATCCAATGCACCTGCACGCTCAGAGAGGTGCACCTCCCCCGCGCCAAAGAGGAGGTCGACCGCCGCGCCATGACGGGCGCCGACAACGCCTGGAAGCGCGAACAGAACGACCTTTTGATGGAAGGGGAGACCTATCTCGTCCTCGAAGGCGCGCCCACGGGCGACATCTACGCCTACGGCGCAAACGTCCGCTTCGAAAACGGCGGCGCGGAGGGGCTCACGCTCACCGCAGACCGCCTCATCGGCGACAAGCTCGTCCTGGCTCCCGGCTTCGGGTTCGAGCACGCGCTCACAAAGCTCGCCCTTGCAAAGACGGGCGACAAGGTCTCGCTCGATAACTCCGACTATCTCGCCGCGCAGACGTACTACCGCCATCAGACGCCCGAAGGGCACGAATACATCGGCTGGGAGCAGTTCAAAACGGCGCAGGGCACGCCCGTCTATCCCGTGCGCGAGTATAGGGCAGGCCCCGTTATCGCCCGCGGCAGCTGCGGGAGCCTGCAATCGGGGAATTTTCGCGGCAAGATGATCGTCGTCGCCGCCACGATGGACGAGTCCGCCTTCCCCTGGCAGATCGATTGGTACCGCCAAAAGGTCAAAGAGCACTTCGGCGCCGCAACGGACGAACACTACCGCGTCTATTTCTTCGACAACAGCTTCCACGACGACAGCGAGCACACCGTCGACGAATTGCACCTCATCTCCTATCTCGGAGGGCTCCATCAGGCGCTTTTGGATCTTGCAAATTGGGTGGAAAAGGGCATCCCGCCCCGCGATTCGAGTAAGTACACGATCGAAGACGGCCAGATCGTCCTCGCCTCCAAAGCAGAAGAGCGCGGTGCTGTTCAGCCCGTCGTCACCCTCACGGCAGGGGGGAAAAAGCGCTTCGAAGCGGGGTGCGGCGAATGCGTCACCCTCACGGCTGCGATCGGCATCCCGAAGGGCGCAGGCAAGGTCACCAAAGTCGAGTGGAGTTTCGAAGGCGGACCCTACACGGAAGGCGCCTTCACCGAGGTGGGGGAGAGCGCCACGGCGAAAGCAGAGCACGTCTTCACCGTCCCCGGCACCTATTTTGCAGTCTGCCGCGTCTGGCTGCAGCGGGAGGGCTCTTCCGACATCTACACGCAGGTCCCCAATCTCGACCGCGTCCGCATCATCGTCAAATAACACGTTTCATTGCGCCGCCCGCAGCTGCGCCCCAAAAGAGAGAAAAACACCATGCTTCAGATCACTTCCTTCACTGTGGAATACCGCGCCCACGCTCTGGGCATCGACGAGGAGAAGCCCCGCTTTTCCTGGGTGCTCGGCTCAGACAGGCAAAATACCTTCCAATCTTCTTATACGCTCACCGTCAGGGCGGGGGATACCCCCGTCTTTACGGGCGCGGGCGGCTCCGAGAGCGTGCTCGTCGAATACGCGGGCGAAGCGTTAAAGCCCCGCACCGTCTACACCGCCGAGCTTGTCGTCACCGATAACTACGGCAATACCGCCTCCGCAAAGACGACCTTCGAAACGGGCGTCATGGGGGATCTCAAGGGCGAGTTTGTCGGCCGCGATTTCGGCGATGTCGTCCCCGAACTTTCCCGCACCTTCACGCTCGCGAAAAAGCCCGTGCGCGCCCGCATCTACGCGACGGCGCTCGGCGTCATGGAGCTCTTCCTCAACGGCAAGCGGGTGGGGGAGGACTACGACGCCCCGGGCTGGACGAGCTATTCCCACCGCCTGCAATACGAAACGTACGACGTCACCGCTCTCCTTCATGAGGGCGAAAACACCCTCTCCGCCCTCATCGGCAAGGGGTGGTATTCGGGCGTCGTGGGCTACTTCCACACCACAAACAACTACGGCGACAAAAACGCCCTCCTTTTGGAGCTCGCCCTCACGTTTGAGGACGGCTCCGAGCAGATCCTCACGACCGATCAGTCGTGGACGGCGAAGGAGAGCGCCCTCCGCTTCTCCGAATTCCAGGACGGCGAACTCTTCGACGCGACGTTCGAAGCCAAAGAGAGCTTCCCCGTCGAGATCGTCTCCTATCCGAAGGAAAATCTCCTCGCGCAGATCGACGAGCCCGTCCGCGTCACCGAACGCATCACGGGCAAACAGCTCATCGTAACGCCCAAGGGGGAGAAGGTCATCGACTTCGGCCAGAACGCCACGGGCATCGTGGAGTTTACGGTGAACGGCACGCGCGGGCAGAAGGTCACGCTCTCTCACGCCGAAGTGCTCGACGAAGAAGGCAACTTCTACACCGCCAACCTCCGCGCCGCCAAAGCGCAGGATACCTACATTCTGGCAGGCGGCAAAGAGACGTTCCGCCCGCACTTCACCTTCCACGGCTTCCGCTATCTCCGCGTCGAGGGCATCGAAGAAGTCCGCCCCGAAGATTTCACCTTCCTCGTCCTGCACACCGATATGCAGAAGACGGGTTCCTTCACCTGCGAACACGCCCTTGTAAACCGCCTGCAGCAGAACATCGTGTGGGGGCAGCGGAGCAACTTCTTCGATCTTCCCACCGACTGCCCGCAGCGCGACGAGCGCCTCGGCTGGACGGGGGATGCGCAGGTCTTTTGCCGCACGTCGACGTTCAATTACAACGTCGCGCCCTTCTTTGCAAAATGGCTGGGCGACGTCGCCGCCGAACAGACCGTCGAAAAGGGCGTCCCGCAGACGGTGCCCAACGTCATCCCCGTCAACGATTTCGGCACTGCCGTCTGGGGGGATGCCGCCACCGTCTGCCCGTGGACTGTCTACGAAGTCTACGGCGATACCCGCCTTCTTTCCCGCCAGTACGAGAGCATGAAAAATTGGGTGGAGTACATCCGCCTGCATTCGAAGAACGACTTGTGGCTCTCGGGCTTCCAGTACGGCGATTGGCTCGCGCTTGACAGGAACGACCCCGAAGACAACAAGGGCGCGACCGACGATTACTTCATCGCCTCCGCCTACTACGCCTATTCGGCGGAGCTCGTCGCAAAGACAGCCCGCGTCCTCAAAAAAGAGGAGGACGCCGCAGCATATGAAGCCCTGCATCAAAGGATCGTCGCTTCCTTCCAAAAGGAATTCATGACGGAGCGCGGCCGCCTCGTTTCCGAAACGCAGACCGCCCTCGTCCTCGCCCTCGGCTTTTCGCTCGTGCCCGAACGCTTCCGCGAAGACATCAAGGCCCGTCTCCGCGCAAGCTTCAAGCAAAACCACGAACACCTCGTCACGGGCTTTGTGGGAACGCCGTACCTTTGCCACGTCCTTTCGGAAAACGGCATGCACGACATCGCCTCCAAGCTTCTTCTGCGCGAAAAGTGTCCTTCCTGGCTGTACGAAGTTAAAATGGGCGCGACCACCATCTGGGAGCGCTGGAACGCCATCTTCCCCGATGGCACCCTCTTCGACCCTGCCATGAGCTCCTTCAACCACTACGCTTACGGCTCGGTGGGGGATTGGCTCTATCGCAAGGTCGCGGGCATCGACTGCTTAGAAGCAGGCTACAAGAAGATCTCCGTCAAGCCCTATCCCGTGCGCGAGCTCGGCAATATCGCCGCAAGCTATCTCACTCCCTACGGCGCCGTCTCCGTCGCCTGCACCTATGCGGGCGGCAAGGCGCACTACCGCATCGAAGTGCCCGTCAACACCACGGCGGTCATCTCCCTTCCCGATGGAACGACGCAGGAAGTCGGCTCGGGCGTCTATGAGTACGAAACGGACGACGATCCTTCCTATTTGGAGCGCAAAGCGCTTTCTCACACCTTCGGCGAGGCGATCGCAGACGAAACGTGCCGCGCCCTCCTCGAAGGGGCGATCCCTGCTTCCCTGTTTGCGCCCATGTGCCAGTTCGGCGCCGAGCGCCCTTTGAGTGACGCCGTCGAATCTATGCCGCAATACAAAGACCTCTTCAAAAAGGCCGCTCATCTTCTGGAGAACAAGTGATGTATCAAAGCTTCCGCCCCGGCGAGGAGTGGCTGGATACGAACGGCAACCCCATCCAGGCGCACGGCGGTTCGGTGTTCTTTGAAAACGGCACCTACTATTGGTACGGCGAAAACAAAGAGTTCACCGACGGCAAGAACGGCGTCTGGACGTGGGGCGTCCGCTGCTATTCCTCGCAGGACCTTTACAATTGGAAAGACGAAGGCCTCATCATCCCGCCCGACGAAAAGGACGAAACTTCGCCTTTGCACCCGACGGCGATGCTCGACCGCCCGCACATCCTCTACAACCGTAAGACGAAAAAATACGTCTGCTGGTGCAAGATCATGCAGAAAAACGGCGAGCAGACGGAGACCGTTTTGACTTCCGACCGCCTCTTAGGCCCGTACACCATCCATAAGACGGGCTTCAAGCCGCTCGGCATGAGCGCGGGCGACTTCGACCTCGCTGTTGCTCCCGACGGCAAGGGCTATTACTTCTTCGAGCGCGTGCATTCGGAGACCATCATCGCCGATCTTACGGACGACTACTGCGACGTGACGGGGTACTATTCGACGCACTTCCCGCACGCGGGCCCGCCCTATGTCAGAGAGGCGACCGCCCACTTCGTGCGAGGCGGAAAGCACTATCTTCTCACTTCGGGCACGACGGGCTACTTTCCAAACCCGTCCGAAGCCGCCATCGCCGAGACCTGGCACGGCCCATATCGTGTGCTCGGCGATCCCCATCGGGGGGATGAAAGCCGCACTTCCTTCCATTCGCAGATCTCCTGCGTCTTCCGCGTGCAGGGCACCGATCTTTATATTGCGATGGCAGACAGATGGCTCCCCGATTGCGCCTACGCCTACGAGGACTATCATAAAGCCTTCGAGCGCCGCTTCATTTTGGGCAAGCCGCCCCTTCCCGAAGAGGAGAAGTACTTTTCCGACGCCGCCGCAAACACCTCGCGCTCGCGCTACGTCTGGCTCCCCATCCGCTTCGAGGGGGAGATGCCCGTCATCGAATGGCACCCCGAATGGAAAATCTCCAACTATATTTGAAAAGCATTCATCGCCCGAATACCATGTCGCCCTTACGCACGGCTCAGTCACTTACTTCTCAGTAAGCTCCTGTCGCCGTTTGCGCGGGCTCCTCGTCTCGGCCGCGACTGCTTTCCAAATATCACATCTCCCGACTTCATTTTAAGGTATTCACACACACCATGAAACCCTACTTAAACCCCGCATTATCCCCCCGCGAACGCGCGGAGGACCTTTTGAAAGACCTCACCCTCGACGAAAAGATGGCGCAGGTCAACTGCTATATGTTCGCCCGCGAAGAGGACCTCGAGCGCCGTCATCAGTGCCTCACGCACGGCATCGGAGTCGTCTCGACGCTTGAATTCCGCGGCGTTCCCAAAAAGGACTGCATCGCCCGCCGCAACGACATCCAGAAGGAAGTCATCGAAAATTCTCCCCATCACATCCCCGCCATCTTCCACATGGAAGGGCTGTGCGGGCTGCTCTTTTCCGATGCCTCCTGCTTCCCGTCGGGCATGGCGCGCGGCGCGTCCTTCGACTGCGAGCTCGAATACGCTATCGGCAAAACGGTGGGGGACGAGGCGGCCCGGATGGGTATCTCGCACGTCTTTGCGCCCGTTTTGGACGTCACCCGCGATGCGCGCTTCGGCCGCAGCTACGAAAGCTACGGTGAGGACGAAACGCTCGTCACCCGCATGGGCGTCTCCTATGCCCTCGGCGTGCAGACAAACGAGGGCCGCTCTCTCAACGTCGAAGGCGTCGCCAAGCATTTTTTAGGCTTCCACCGCGGTGCGGGCGGCGAGCACGGCTCCGACTGCACGATCGGCGAGAGGGAGCTTCGCGAAGTGTACGCAAAGCCCTTCGAAGCCTGCTTCCGTTTGGCCGACCTTAAGGGCGTCATGCCCTGTTACAATATCCTCAACGGCGAGCTCGTCTCCCTCTCCGTGCGCTACGAAACAAAGCTCCTTCGCGAAGAACTCGGCTTTCAAGGCGTCGCCGTCTCCGACTACTGCGCCGTCATGAACAGCGTCACCTGCAATCATGTGGCGGCGAGCCCCGTCGAAGCAGGCCTTCGCGCCATGAAGGCGGGCATGGACGTCGAACAGCAGTTCCCTTACGGCTTCGGCGAAGACCTCAAAGCAAAGTTTTTATCGGGCGAAGCGGACAGTTCCATCCTCGACCGCGCCGTCCTGCGCGTGCTCGAAGCCAAGTTCCGCATGGGGCTCTTCGAACGGCCCTATGTCGACGAGAAGGACGTTACGCCTGTAAAGGGCGATGCGCTCTCCCGCCGCTCCGCGCTCGAGAGCATGGTGCTCCTCAAAAACGACGGCATCCTGCCCTTACAGCCCGTCAGAAAGATCGCCGTCATCGGCTATCACGCTTCCACGGTGCGCGGCTATTTCGGCGGCTACACCAATTTCAGCATGTACGAAGGCGCGCTCGGCGACAAGAACACCATGGCGGGTCTCATTGCGGAAAGCGGCGCCGATCCCACTTATCCCGGCACCACCGTCTACCGCGAGGACGCCTATCGGGAAGTTTACGAAGCCGCCCTTCATCGGGCGTTCCCCGCGATCCGCACCCTGCCCGAAGCGCTCAAAGCCCGCTTCCCCGAAAGCGAAGTGATTTACGCCTACGGCTACGATTTTGCAGGCACGGACGAGAGCTGTTTCGACGAGGCGCTCAAAGCGATCGAGGGGGCGGACGTCGTTCTCCTCACGCTCGGCGGCAAATGCGGCACGGGCGCGCGCTGTTCGATGGGGGAGAACGTCAATTCCACATCCATCGGGCTCCCGCCCGCGCAGGAGCAGTTCCTCCGCCGCGCCGCCGCGCTCAAAAAGCCCCTCATCGGCGTGCATTTCGACGGGCGTCCCATCTCTTCGGACGCCGCCGACGAGTGCCTTTCCGCCATCCTCGAATGCTGGAACCCTTCGCAGTTCGGCTCCGAGGCCGCCATTGCGCTGCTTGCGGGGGACATATCGCCGAGCGGCAAACTTCCCGTCACGGTCGCACGGAACGCGGGTCAGCTGCCTCTCTACTATTCCCAGCCCTACGGTTCGGGGTACCGCCCCAACGAGTTCTACAAAGACAGCGTCTATATCGACAGCTCCACCCGCCCGCGCTATGAGTTCGGCTTCGGCATGAGCTTCACGTCGTTCGAGTACTCCGATCTTTCGCTCGACAAAGAGGCGCTCTCCGCAGAGGACACCCTCACGCTCTCCTTCACCCTCAAAAACACGGGCAAAAGGGAGGGCGCGGAAGTTGCGCAGCTCTACCTTTCCGACCTCGCCGCGACGGTCGCCCGCCCCGCAAAACAGCTTTTGGGCTTTGCGCGCGTTCCGCTTCAAGCGGGGGAGGAGCGGCGCGTCACCTTCTCCGTTCCCGTCACCCTCTTTGCCTTCCTCGATGAAGACATGAAGTGGAAAGTGGAGAAGGGGGAAGTGCAGCTTCTCGTCGGTGCCTCTTCGGAGGACATCCGCCTCACGGCATCCGTTTCCGTCAAAGAGGACGCTCATATCGACCCCGCCTCCCGCGCCTTCTTCGCGGAAGTCAAGTGATCTCCCGTGCGGCAAAACAGCAGTCGGGTGCGGCAGCCCGTTGCCCATTCCTTGACAATTTTGCCCTGATTTGGTAAAATGATAAAAAATATGCTGCGTACATCGCTGCATATCGGGAGAAAACTATGAACGTTGTTACCATCGGCGAACTCATGCTGCGGCTCACCCCGCCTCGCCACGAGCGCTTCGTGCAGGCAGAAAGCTTTGAAGCCGTCTACGGCGGGGGAGAGGCGAACACGGCGGTCAGTTTAGCGTGTCTCGGCGATCAGGCCGTCTTTGTCACCAAACTTCCCGCGCACGCCGTCGGGCAGGCGGCGGTGGACGCCCTCCGCCGCTACGGGGTGGATACCCGCCACATCGTCCGCGGGGGCGAGCGCATCGGCATCTATTTCATGGAGCGCGGGGCAGACCGCCGCCCTTCGGATATCATCTACGACCGCGCTCATTCCGCCTTTGCGGAGAGCTCGGAAGAGGAGTACGACTGGCCCGCGATCTTCGCGCATGCTGATTGGCTGCATTTGACGGGCATCACGCCCGCCCTCGGTAAGAGCGCGGCTGCCGTCGCCCTCCGCGCCATCCGCGAGGCAAAGCAGCGGAACATCCTCGTCTCCTTCGACGTCAATTACCGTGCCAAACTCTGGAGCGAGGAGGAGGCGCGCCCCGTCTTGACTTCCTTCGCGGCGCTCTCCGACATCATCATTACCAACGTCACGCAGGCAAAGGAGCTATTTTTTCTCGAAGCGGGGGACGATGAAGCCCTCGCCGCCGCGATCAGGGAGAAGTACGGCTGCAAAAAGGTCGCCTTCACCTTCCGCCGCACGCTGAACGCGGAGCGCAACGTCATTTCGGCGGCGCTCTTCGACGGCGAAGCGCTCTTCCGCGCCCCCGAGTACGAGATGCACATGATCGACCGCATCGGCGGGGGAGACGCCTTCTCGGCGGGGCTCATCCACGCCCTCGGCAAGGGCATGAAGGCAGAAGAGGCGGTGTGCTTTGCAGAGGCCGCCAGCTGCCTCAAACACAGCGTCGAAGGGGACATGAACCTCGTCACGGAAGGGGAGGTGTTTTCTCTCATGCACAGCTCCTCCCCCCGCGTTCTCCGCTAAATCTCCTCAACATAGCCTCCCCTGTGTAAGGGGAGGTGGCTCATCATTCGGCGAATGCCGATGATGAGACGGAGGGGTTGTTAAACCCCAAGGCGAGTCGAAGGCGTAATTGCCGGAGTTTCGCAACTTCCCTTGGCTCCCTCCCTGAGGGAGCTGTCGAGCGCAGCGAGACTGAAGGAGTCGCCTTATTGTAGAAAGCAAGGAATACGATACCGCGTTCCTCTCCACCGCGCAAGACGGTGTCTTGCCGAATGCAAGCCGAAAAGAGCAAACACAGCGAAAAGGTGTATCCCATGATCATCACACTCAACGACAATTGGACATTCTTCAAAGATACGGCGGCGCCCGCCGCCAACAAAGCGCAGGTGCCCGCCCAAGCCTCGGCGCAGGCAGGCGAAAAAGTCACCTTGCCGCACACTTGGAACGCCATCGACGGGCAGGACGGCGGCAGCGATTATTTCCGCGGCGAATGCACCTACGCCCGTCCGCTGCCCGCCCTCACCCTCAAAGAGGACGAGGAAGTCTACCTCTGCTTTTACGGCGTCTCGCAGACGGCGGAAGTCTTCATAAGCGGCGAACTTGTCACCCGTCACGAGGGCGGCTATTCCCGCTTCTATGCCGACGTCACCCGCTTTTTCCGCACGGGCGGCTCCATGGAGCTCACCGTCCGCGTCAGTAACGCCGTCTCCGATCGCGTCTACCCGCAGGCGGCGGACTTCACCTTTTTCGGCGGCATCTATCGGAGCGTCGAGCTTCTCATCCTCAACCGTGCTCACTTCGATCTCACGGCGATGGGCGGTGGCGTCAAAATTACGCCCAAAGAGCACGAGGGCGCGTGGAACGTCGAACTCACACCTTTCGTCACCCACGCCGAAGACCTTCTCATCTCCTGGCGCATCCTCGACGGAAAGACGCCCGTCGCATCCGCACAAACGCCCGCCTCTCAAACGGTCAACATCGCGATCCCCGATCCCGTCCTCTGGCAGGGCGTCGACGATCCGCACCTTTATACCCTCGAAGCCGACCTTCTCTCTCCCGAAGGCAAAATTCTCGATACCTTCACCGCGCGGTTCGGGCTGCGCACCTTTTCTATCGATCCCGAACGGGGCTTCTTTCTCAACGGAAAGAGCTATCCCTTACGCGGCGTCTCCCGCCATCAGGACCGCGAAAACATGGGCTATGCGATCACGCGCAGGGAGCATGAAGAGGATCTTGCCCTCATCCGTGATCTGGGCGCCAATTCCGTGCGCCTTGCCCACTATCAGCACGACGACGATTTCTATTCCCTCTGCGATGAGGCGGGCCTTGTCGTCTGGGCGGAAGTTCCCTATATCACGATGGAGCTAAAAGAAGGGCACGAGAACATCCTCTCGCAGTTCCGCGAGCTCATCACGCAGAATTATAACCACACCTGCATCGTCTGCTGGGGTCTCTCCAACGAGATCACCTTAAAAGGCGTCACCGACGGCATCATCAAAACGCACGCCGCCTTAAAGGCGATCAAAGAAGAGCTCGATCGGACGCGCCCTTCGACGATGGCGCACATTTCCATGCTCCCGCCCGATTCTCCCTTTGTGGAGACGGCGGATATCTGCGCGTGGAACCTCTACTTCGGCTGGTATGAAGGAAACGTCTCTCAGTACAAGCCGTGGCTCGATGCATTTCACGCCGCGCATCCCCGCCTTCCCGTCGGGCTCTCGGAGTACGGCGCAGACGCCCTCGTCGCTTTTCAGTCGCCTCAGCCCGCCGTCGGCGACGTGACCGAGAGCTATCAGGAATACTATCACGAAAAGGTGCTGGAACAGATCGAAAAGATGCCCTATCTTTGGTGTACTTACGTTTGGAACATGTTCGACTTCGCCGCCGACGCGCGCGAGGAAGGGGGCGATCCCGGCAAGAACCACAAGGGGCTTGTAACTTATGACCGTAAAACAAAGAAGGACGCCTTCTACGTCTACAAGGCGCGCTGGAGCCGCGAACCCTTCGTCCATCTTGCGGGCAGGCGCTATGTCTTCCGGCATGAGAACGTGACGAATATCCGCGTCTACACCAACCTTCCCAAAGTTTCCCTCTATGTCGATCAACAACTGTTTGCGGAACAAGAGGGGAGATACCTCTTCTCCTTCGAAGTGCCTATCTCGGGCAGGCATCTCATCGAAGCGCGCGCGGAAGGCTGCTCCGATACGATCGCGATCGAGCACGTCGAAGCTCCGTTTGAGGGCTATCGCTGCAAGGCGAAGGAAGGGGCGGTCAATTGGCTCGACGGCTGCTCGGAAGAGGGCTTTGTCGTCACCGACCGCATCGGCGACATCCTCGCCGTTCCCGAAGGCAAAGAGTTTTTGGATGCCTTCTTTACGTACATCATCGAAAAGCGCCGCAAGACGGGCGCGCCCGTCCGCGAGGCGGAAGAAGGGCTCATCGAAGGCATGGCGGACTACACCGTGGAGCGTGTCATGAACATGGTAGGAGATCTCCTCTCCGAACGCGAGCAGATCCACATCGTCCGTGCCCTCAATTGTGTGAAAAAGCCTTGAAACGTGTCAAAAATCGGGGCAAAATACCCCCAAATCGTGTGACAGTTTGGTGAAAATTTACCCGAAATTTCGCTGAAACTCATCTTATTTAACGATATGATTTGAAAATCGGAGATTTGATCTTTTTGCCATGAAACGCATTTCTTTCAACAACGATTGGCGCTTCACCCGCCTTGCAAGCGGAAAAACGGAGCGCGTCGATCTGCCGCACGACGCCACCATCTCGGAGCCGCGCGATCCTTCCATCCGCATCGGGTACCTCTGCGCCTTCTATCACGGCGGAAAGTACGAATACTGCAAGAGCTTCACGCTGCCTCAAGAGTGGGCAGAAAAGGCCGTTTATCTTGAATTCGAGGGCGTCTACTGCCGCAGCGAAATTTTCGTCAACGGCAGCAGGATAAGCTCGCTCACCAACGGCTATATCGGCGTCTCGGAGCGCATCGATCACCTTCTTCATGCGGGCGAAAACGAGGTCAGGGTGACCGTCGATACCCCCTATATCGACCATTCGCGCTGGTATCAGGGCAGCGGCATCTACCGTGACGTGTGGCTTTACGTCGGCAAAAAAGACCACATCCCGCCGCACGCGCTGAAAGTGAAAACGCTCTCCCATGCGCCCGCCGTCATCGAAGCAAACTGCAGGGCGGAAGGGGAACTGCGTTATACCGTCCTCGACGGCACGACCCCCGTTGCTCACGGCAAGGGCAGCTCCGCCCGCATCGAAATTTCTCAGGCACAGCTGTGGAGCGACGAAGCGCCGCACCTCTACACGCTCAAAGCAGAGCTCTATTCGGGCGGCGTAAAGTGCGACGAGGCGGAAGTCAGGTTCGGCATCCGCACATTATCCTGGAGCGCGGAGGAAGGCTTCCTCGTCAACGGCAAAAGAACGCTCCTCCGCGGCGGCTGCATCCACTGCGACAACGGCGTTCTGGGCTGCGTCGCGACGCGGCAGACGGAGCTCCGCCGTGCTCAAAAGATAAAGCAAGCGGGCTTCAATGCCATTCGTTCGGCGCATCATCCCATGTCGCTCGCGCTCCTGGAAGCGTGCGACGAAGCGGGGCTCTTCGTCATGGACGAAGCCCTCGATATGTGGTACCGCATGAAGACGCGAAACGACTTTTCTTCGGCGTTTTACGAGGAATTTCCGCTCGTTTTGCGCGAAATGGCGGCAAAAGACTACAACCATCCTTGCGTCGTTTTGTATTCCATCGGCAACGAGATCCCCGAGATCGGCTCTAAAAAAGCCATCCGCTTCGGCAAGGAAATGATCGGGATCCTCAAAGAAGAGGACGGTACCCGCCCCGTGCTCATGTGCCCGAGCATGCGTCTTGCTAAAGATTTTCTATTCAATATGCCCTATCATGAAGTTGACGAAGACGAATGGCTGAAAGACCCTGCGCATCAGAAGGAAGATTTTCAGCATTATGTCGCGGTGTGGACGCGGGGATTAAAGAACGTCTTGAGCGTCTTCACCTACGACGAAGAACGGAAAGAGCAGGACGAGCGCGCCACGAAAGAGCTCTACGATCTTCTCGATTTTGCTGGCTACAACTACTACGGCGAGTACTACGAAGATCTTCACAAGCTCCACCCCGAGCGCGTCATCGTCGGCACCGAGACGGAGGGGAATAAGCTTTCCTATCACTTTGAAAAGATGAAGAAGTACCCCTATGTCATCGGGGATTTCGTCTGGACGCTTCAGGATCACTTGGGCGAGTGCAACTGCGCCGATCTTCGCTACGGCGACGAGCCTGTGGAAAAAGACTTCCCGTGGGTGACCAATTGGTGCGGCAAGCTCGACCTCATCGGCGACGAAAACATCACTGCCCACCGCTATCGCATGGTATGGGGGCTCGAAAAGGGCATCTGCCTTGCCGCGCAGCCGCCCGTGCACGGGGGCACCGAAGCGAAATTTTCGGGCGACCGCGAGACGGACGCCGTCATGAACTGGACGTTCGAGGGCTGCGAAGGGAACAGGACGTACATCGACGCCGTCACCGACGCGCCCTTTGCCGAAGTTCTCATAAACGGCAGGAGCCTCGGCGTGCAGAGGACTCGGGACTTCAAAACGCGCTTCTTCTGTACCTATGAGCCCGGGGAAGTCATCGGCCGCGGGCTGGACGAACAGGGCAATATCCTCTATGAAACGAGCATAAAAACGGCGGGAAAGGAGACAAAACTCACGCTTTCGCCGGACAGGAAGACGCTGAAAGCAGACGGGCAGGAGATGTGCTTTGTCTATATTTCCATAACCGATGAAACGGGCAACCTGAAAGCGCTTCCCGAACGGATTTTGAGAGCAAAAGCGGAGGGCGCTGCGTCGCTTGCGGGTTTCGGCAGCGCCGCTTTTAAGTCGGAGCACGGTTTTGGGGAAGGAATTTACGAAACGTTCGGCGGAAGGGCTTTGGCCGTCCTCCGCGCAGGGACCAAGCCCGGCAAAGCTGTCCTCACTGTGGAGGGCGAAGGGCTTTGGGAAACACTTGAGATCGAGGTGAGAGCATGAATATCGAAACACTGTTCAACGGCAGGAAGATCATCCCCGTCGTTACAATAGAACGAATGGAAGATTGTGAACGCATCTTCGGCGGCCTTTCAGACGGCGGCCTTTTCGCCGCCGAGGTGTGCTTCCGGACGGAGTGCGCCGAAGAGGCCATCCGCTATGCGAGAAAGACATACCCTAAGATGCTCGTGGGGGCGGGAACGGTCATCGACGGCGGGCAGTGCCGCAGGGCGCTTAGGGCAGGGGCGCAGTTCATCGTCTCTCCCGGGCTTTCCGAGGACGTCGCGCTGCTTTCGGCGCAGGCGGATGTTCCGTATCTCCCCGGCACGGTGACGCCCACGGGCATCATGCGCGCCCTGGCGCTCGGCATCGACCGCATCAAATTTTTCCCCGCCTGCAACTTCGGCGGCCTTGCGGGCATCAAGTCGCTCTCGGCGGCGTTCCCGCAGGTGCGCTTCATGCCGACGGGCGGCGTCGATCAGGAAAATTTAACAGATTATCTTGCCTACCCCAAGATCTTCGCCTGCGGCGGCACCTGGATGACCCGCGGCTCGAGGGAGGAAATTGCGCTAAGATCGCGCGACGCGTTGGCGCTCGTGCCGAGGGGGAAAGCGTAAAAATCACACGGTTTTCCGAAAAAAACGAGTGCAGATGTGCTTTGAAGGGGAAATATTCGAATAGAAAAAGGAGCCGCAGGGCTCCTTTTTCATGCCGAGGCGCGGCGGATGAGGACGGTGCCGATCTCGATCTTGACGGGCGGGGTGTGCCCGTCTTTTATTTTTTCAAGCAGGCGCTTTGCTGCGGCGCGGCCCATCTCCTGTTTGGGAACGCGCACCGTCGTAAGCGTGGGCGAGGTGTATCCGCAGAGGGGGATATCGTCGAACCCGACGACGGCGACATCCTGCGGGATGCGCTTCCCCTGCTCGGTGAACGCCCGCATGGCGCCCGCGGCAATGAGGTCATTGTCGGCAAAATAGCAGCGGGCAAGCGGTTCGCCGCGATCGAGTAGTTCGAGCATATCCGAATACGCCCCTTCGGCGGAGGGCGTCAGATGATGTACGATGCTGCGCGAGGGGGAGAGCCCGCATTTGCGGATCGCCTTGTAAAATCCGTCGGCGCGTTCCGAAAAGTTGTTGATGGGGTAGGCGGAGCGCAGATACCCCGCCTGCGTGCGGTACTTGGAAATGAGATAGTTCGCGGCAAGATATGCGCCCTGCACGTTGTTGATGAGCACGCTGTCATAGGACGCGCCCTCGAAGTAGGTATCGAGCAGCACGAAGGGGAAGGGGAGGTTTTGGATGAGCGTAAGATCGTCCTCGCTCATCTCGGTGCCGAGGATGACGGCCCCCGCGCAGCCCTCCTTCTTTGCAGATTCGAGCATGGCGCGGCTGTCCTCTTCATAGAGATAGCGCACAATGAGCCGATATTCGCTCCCCCTCGTCTCCGCCTCGATGCCCTGGGTGAGCTCCGAAAAGAAGGGGGTGTCGGCGACCACGGCGCCGTGTTTTTTGTAGATGAGGAAGAGGAGGTTCCCCTCCGCGTGTTCGCGTTCGAATTGCTTTTCCTTGATGCGGGAAAAGTCGTACCCGTACTCCCTTGCGGCCGCAAGCACGCGCTCGCGCGTTGCGTCGCTGACGCCCGGCCTGCCGTTGAGCGCCATCGAGACGGCTGCCTCCGAAAGGCCGAGCAGTTTGGAAAGTTCTTTGGCTGTGATCATGATCGCGTCTCCTGCGCAAGTTTTCGGGATATATTTTAGCAAATTAAGTAAATTAAGTCAAGGAATGAACTGAATGTCTCTTGAAATTTAGTAAACTCTGTTCTAAAATTAAGAAAAACAAATCAAGGGGGCTTTTTATGACCGTAAAACAGTATGATCTCATTGAATTTTCCGCAGGGGATGCGCCGCTTGCCGCCGAGTTTTTCCTGGGAGACGAGCGCATTTGCCCGGAGTGCTTCTTAAAGGGGGAGGGCGAGTATGCCGTACGCTTTATGCCGCATCGCCCCGGCGAGTGGCGCTATCACATCGGGGAAAGCGAGGGGAGCCTTGTCTGCGTTCCCGATGAGGGCGTACACGGGCGCGTGCAGGCGAAAGGAACGCACTTTTGCTATGAGGACGGCACGCCCTTCTATCCCTTCGGCACGACATGCTATGCCTGGACGAGCCAGGAGGATGAGCTCATCGAAGAGACGCTCGCGACGCTCAAAACGGCGCCCTTCAACAAGCTCCGTATGTGTATTTTCCCCAAGAGTATGCCCTACAATCAGAACGAGCCGCCCTATTTCCCCTTTGAAAAGGACGAAACGGGGGAGTGGGATATGCAAAGGCCGGACTTCCGCTATTGGGATCGCCTCGACCGCTGCCTCTCGGCGCTTCGGGGGATGAACATCGAGGCGGACATCATCCTCTTTCATCCCTATGACCGCTGGGGCTTTTCCGCTCTCGGCATGGAGAAAAATTTGCAGTATCTCAGGTATGCCGTCGCCCGCCTTTCCGCTTACCGCAACGTGTGGTGGAGCCTTGCCAACGAGTACGAGATGGTCTCGGCGATCTCTATGGAAGGCTGGGATACGATCGGACGCTTTATCGCAAAGAAGGATGCCTTTCATCATCTCATCGGCATACACGATTGGGTCAACCCTTTCCCCCGGAAGGATTGGCTGACGCACGCCTCCATTCAGAGCGGCGAGGTGCGGTTGGTCGCCGCATGGAAAAGGGAGTACGGCATTCCCGTCGTCATCGATGAGTTCGGATACGAGGGAGATATTCCGTTTTCCTGGGGGAATTTGTCCGCATTCGAATTTATGGATCGCGCCTGGAGCATCGCCGCGGTCGGCGGCTATGTGACGCACGGCGAGACCTTCCACCGCGAGGACGAAGTCTTATGGTGGGCGAAGGGCGGCAAACTCTACGGCAAGGCGCCCGAACGCTTTGCTTATCTTAGGAGCATTATCGAGGAAGTCGGAGCGCTGGAGCCTCTCAAAGGACAGGCGATCGATCCCAACGGCACCGGGTTCATGGCATTGCTCGCCAAGATCGCGGAAGGGTTTTCCGATCGCTCCAAGCTGATGCTCGAGATGTCCTCCGCCGAATTTTTCGGCCGCAACGAGGGCCACAGAGTGTACTATTTCGGCCGTCAGTGTATGCGTTTCTTTGAAGCGGAGCTCCCCGAAGAGGGCGAGTACCGCGTGGAAGTCATCGATATCCGGGAGATGACGCGGAGGACGGCATATGAGGCTGCCCGCGGCAAGGTGCGCATTGAACTTCCCGCAAAAGAGGGCATCGCGCTCCTCGTCACCCGCTTAAAGGGAGAGGCGCTTTGATGAAAGGAGAGTGCAATGGATAAGATCGTTTTGGGATTTGCGCCGACGAGGCGGAGCATTTTCTCCGCGCCCGCGGCGGTGGAATATGCAAATTATACGAGAGAAAAGTTAAGAAAAATGGGCGTGGAGTTCGTCGATATCGACGATATTTCTTCGGACGGGCTGCTGCACGACGACAATGGCCGCGTGAAGATTGCCGCAAAATTCATGGCGGCAGGGGTGGACGGACTCTTCTTTCCGCATACCAACTTCGGCACGGAGTATGAAGTCGCCCGCCTCGCAAAGGAGATGGGGCTTCCCGTGCTCCTTTGGGGTCCGCGCGACGAGCGCCCCGACGAGAGCGGCGTGCGCCTTCGTGACAGCCAATGCGGGCTCTTTGCCACGGGCAAGGTGCTGCGCAGATTTCAGGTGCCGTTCACCTATCTTTGCAACTGCAACTTGGAAGACGAAGCCTTTGAGCGGGGCGTGAAGCTCTTCCTCGCCGTCTGCAATACGGTGAAAGCCTTCCGAAAGACGCGTATCTTGCAGATCGGGCCCCGCCCCTTCGATTTCTGGTCGACGATGTGCAACGAGGGGGAGCTTTTAGAAAAGTTCAACATCCAGCTTGCGCCCGTGCCGCTTCCCGAACTCACCGCCGAGATGAAGAAGGTGAAGGGGGACAAGGAACAGCTTGCAAAGATCGTCGCCTTCTGCCGCGAACAGTTCAAAATTTCCGTTTCGGAGGAACAGCTCGAAACTATCGCCGCGCTCAAGGGCGCCATGCGGAATCTGGCGGATAAATACGGCTGCAATGCGGGCTGCATCCAATGCTGGAATGCGCTTCAGGATGAGATCGGCATCATGCCGTGCGCCGCGAACAGCCTTTTGAACGAAGAGGGCTTCCCCGTCGCCTGCGAGACGGACATCCACGGGGCGATCACATCTGTTTTGGTGGAAGCCGCGGGCATGGGCGTGAAGCGCTCTTTCTTTGCCGACTGGACGGTGCGCCACCCCGACAACGAGAACGGGGAGCTCTTGCAGCACTGCGGGCCGTGGCCGTCTTCCTGCCTACAGTGCAAGCCCGAGATCTGCTATCCGCTCGCCTTCGACTATCCCGGCGCGGTGGCGGGCGAAGCCAAGCACGGCACGATGACGCTCGCCCGCTTTGACGGCGACAACGGCGAATATTCGCTGCTCCTCGGCAACGCGAAAGGCATCGACGGGCCGTACACGAAGGGTACCTATGTGTGGGTGGAAGTCAGGAACTGGAAGCGGCTGGAAGCGAAGATCGTCGAAGGCCCGTATATCCATCACTGCGTGGGCATCCACGAAGACGTCGTGCCCGTCCTCTACGAGGCGTGCAAGTATCTCGGCATCAAACCCGATCTCTATGACGATATAGAGGAAGAAGTGAAGGCATATATCCGAGGGGAATGAGATGGACGAACTTACAAAAAAATCTTACAGGCTTCGCCGTATCGTCATCGAGGCGGTGTATCGCTCCTCGTCGGGGCATATCGGGGGCGATCTGTCCGTCGTCGATATTCTGAACGTACTGTATAACAAAGTCATGAACGTTTCGCCCGAGAAGGCGCACGATGCAGACCGCGACCGCTTCATTTTGAGCAAGGCGCACTGTGCGGACTGCCTGTATGCGGTGCTGGGCGACAAGGGGTATTTCGGCCTTGACGAGTACCTCAACACCTTTGAACGCTTTCAGAGCCGCTTTATCGGGCATACGAATACCGCCATCCCCGGCGTGGAGATGAACGGCGGCTCTTTGGGGCACGGGCTCGCGGTGGGCGTCGGCATGGCGCTCGCGGCGAAAATGGATAAAAGAAGCTACCGCACCTACGTCGTCCTCGGCGACGGCGAGATGGCGGAGGGGAGCAACTACGAGGCGATGATGGCGGCGGCTCATTACGGGTTAGATAATCTCTGTGCGACCGTCGATTGCAACGGGCTGCAAATTTCGGGTACGACGAAGGAAGTCATGAACAGCGCGCCGCTTGGCGAGAAGTTCAAGGCATTCGGCTGGAATGTCGTTGAAGTCATGGACGGAAATAACTGCGAAGAGCTTATTGCGGCCTACGAGACGGCAAAGAGCTGCAAGGGAAAGCCCACGGCAGTTATCGCGCATACGGTGAAGGGGAAAGGGGTCTCCTTCATGGAGAACAACGCAAAGTGGCATCACGGCGTGATGAGCGCCGAGCAGTACGAGCGCGCGGTGCGCGAATTGGAGGCAAAGTATGAATAAAGTGACCAACCGCCAAACGATCTGCGATACGCTGCTTGCGGCGGCGAAGGAAGATAAGGACATTATCGTCGCCTGTTCCGATTCGCGCGGCTCCGGCTCGATGACGGCATTTTTTGAGCAGTATCCCGCCCAAAGCGTGGAAGTGGGCATTGCGGAGCAGGATCTCGTCTCTATTTCGGCGGGGCTTGCGGCGTGCGGGAAGAAGGTGTTCGCCGTCTCGCCCGCCTGCTTCCTTTCCACCCGCTCCTATGAGCAGGCGAAAGTGGATGTCGCCTATGCGGAGACCAACGTCACGTTCGTCGGCATTTCGGGGGGCATCTCCTACGGGGCGCTCGGTATGACGCACCATTCGCTGCAGGACATTGCGGCAATGGCGGCTCTTCCCGGGATGCGCGTCTATCTTCCTTCCGACCGCTTCCAAACGAAAGCGATCGTCGAGGAATTGCTGAAAGATAAAAAGCCCGCTTACATCCGCGTTTCGCGCAGCGCGAGCGAAGATATTTACGAGGAAAATACCCACTTTGCGGGCGGCGCGAAGGTGCTGAAAACAGGGAAGGACGTGCTGTTTGTTGCCTGCGGCGAGCTCGTTGCGCCCTGCCTGCACGCGGCGGAGCGTTTGGAAGGAGAGGGCGTTTCGGCGGGCGTCGTCGATGCCTACCGCGTCAAGCCGCTCAATGAGGAGCTTATTTTGAAGGCGGCATCGGGCGTGAAAGTTGTGATCACCGCCGAGGAGCATTCGCCCTACGGGGGGCTCGGCAGTATGGCCGCGCAGGTGATCTCCGCTCATTGCCCCAAGAAGGTGGTGGGGCTTTCGCTGCCCGACGGGCATATCGTCACGGGCACGCAGGAGGAGGCCTTTCAGTATTACGGCCTGACTGCCGAGGGCATTGCGGCAAAGGCAAAGGAAGCGCTGCAATGAAGTGTGTTCTTGCTATCGACCAGAGCACGCAGGGCACAAAGGCGCTTCTTTTGGACGAAGAGGGGCGGGTGATCGCGCGCGCCGCAAGGCCGCACAGGCAGATCGTCGACGGACGGGGCTATATCTCCCATGACCTCAATGAGATCTGGCGCAACGTGCTCCTCGCGGCGCGGGAGTGCGTGGGGGAGCGGGCTGCAAGCGTGAAAGCGGTCGGCATCTCCAATCAACGGGAGACGAGTTGTGTATGGAACGACGAGGGACCGCTTGCGGATGCCGTCGTCTGGCAATGTGCGCGGGCAAAGAGCATTTCCGACTCCCTCGCTCCGTATGCGGACTTTGTACGCGAGAGGACAGGACTGCCGCTTTCGCCCTATTTCCCCGCCGCGAAGTACGCGTGGCTGCTTCAGAATACAGAGAATAGCGGGAAGGTACGCCTCGGCACGATCGACAGCTTTCTCGTATGGAAGCTGACGGGGAACTTTTATACCGACTACTCCAACGCTTCGCGCACGCAGCTCTTCGATCTTCATACGCTGCAATGGGATGAGGAGCTGTGCCGTCTCTTCGGCGTGCCCGTCGAAACCCTCCCCGAGGTCAAAGACAGCGACGGGGTGTTCGGCGATACCGATCTGGGCGGGCTGCTGCCCGAAAGAGTGCCCGTCTGCGGCGTTCTGGGCGATTCGCACGCCGCCCTCTTTGCCGAAGGGTGCCTTGCGGCGGGGCAGCTCAAAGTGACCTACGGCACGGGGAGTTCCGTGATGATGAATGTGGGCGAAAAGCCCGTTGAGAGCCGCCACGGGCTTGCCTCTTCGCTCGCCTGGAAGCGGAAGGGGAAAGTCAGCTACGTTTTGGAAGGGAATATCAATTATTCCTGCGCCGTCATCACCTGGCTGAAAGACGATCTGGGGCTCATTTCCGATGCGAAGGAGGTAGGCGTGTTGGCGGCGGAGGCGAATGGGCAGGACGAGACGGTGCTCATCCCCGCCTTTTCGGGGCTCTCCGCGCCCTATTGGAAGCCGGAGGCGAAGGCGGCGATCCTCAATATGACCCGCACGACGGGGAAAAAGGAGCTTTGCCGTGCGGCAGAGGAGAGCATCGCCTTTCAGATCGCCGACATCGTGGACGCACTGCGCGCCGATACGGGGTCGGAAATTTCTGAATTGCGCGCGGACGGCGGGGCGGCGGGGGATGCGTTCCTCATGCAGCTGCAGGCGGATGCTTCGGGGGCAAACGTGCTTGCTTCCTGCGAGCGCGAGCTCTCGCCCCTCGGAGCAGGATATTTGGCGGGCATTGCGGCAGGGGTGTACGGGGAGAACATCCTCAAAAAGCGCACCCTCTGCTATGAGCCGCGGGGAAACGAGCGTGTGGCGGCCGCCTGCGCCCGCTTTCAAAAATGTTTGAAGCTGTTATAGGAAGGAAAGCCCGCACACGCGGGCTTTTTTCTAATAAAAAAGAAACAATTTTGCAACATATCAAACAGATATGCAAGACAAGGCGGCTGCTTTGTGCTATAATAGAGAAAATGTTTGGAGGTGAAAGATGGACGAACAGGCAATGAAGGAAGTGCGCGAGTATATGATCGAGGCGGGGCGGCGCGACCGTGAACAGAAGTACGAGAAATATCGCCGCCTCAACAAGTTCTGCGAAAAGGGGCAGATCTTGTTCACGGGGTCTTCGCTCATGGAGTATTTTCCCGTCGTGGAGATGACGGAAGGACTGGCCAAGAAGAAGGTCTATAACCGCGGGGTGGGGGGCTCGACATCTTTTGAGTTTCTCGATCATATCGACGCGGTGCTCTTCGATCTGGAGCCGAGCACGATCTTTCTCAATATCGGCACCAACGATCTGAGCAGGCCCGACTATTCGCACGAGGGCTTGAAGGAGCGGTACCGCGTTATCTTTTCGGGGATCGCAAAGAAGCTGCCCGAGGCAAAGGTGTATTTTATGGCGTTCTATCCCATGAACGAGGCGAAGATGCCGCACCCGATGGCGTTCGGGCTGCGCACGAACGAGCTCACAACGGAAGCCAACGCCGCCGTGAAGGAAGTGTGCGCGGAGTTCCCGTTTGTGGAGTATCTTGACTGCAACGAGGGGCTCAAAGACGAGGCGGGGAAGCTCAAAGAGGAGTTTGCGATCGACGGCGTGCATATGTGGCCTGAGGCGTATGCGCTCGTGCTGGAAGCGCTCAAGCCCTGTCTGGAGGTGCTGTGATGAGCGCTGTTATTTCCGCCTTTGAAGCGGTGATGCTCGTTTGCTTCGGCGTGAGCTGGCCCGTTTCCGTCGTCAAGTCTTACCGTGCCCGCACGACAAAGGGCAAGAGCATCCTCTTCCTGTTTGCGATCTGGATCGGCTATGTGTTCGGGCTTGCGGGCAAAATTTTGCTCGCCGTAGAGACCGGGAGCATTCCCTATGTGCTCTTTATCTATGCGTTCAATCTCATCGTTGTGTCGCTCGATCTCATCTTATACTTCCGCAATCTGCGCCTTGATAAAAAGGCGGCGGAACAGGGAGAGAGTAAGTGATGGTTTGTATTGCCTGTCTCTTATACACATCTGACGCTGCCGACGATAAGGCTC
>ENA-OYZE01000121-OYZE01000121.1-human-gut-metagenome-genome-assembly--contig:-NODE-121-length-38487-cov-8.246409_pt1 | contig 38487 bp, 32 predicted proteins | sample MGYA00243259_ERZ653469 | MGnify/ENA primary metagenome ERZ653469 (study PRJEB26926, sample SAMN06164913) | human gut metagenome | biome: ENVO:00009003; feature: ENVO:2100002; material: ENVO:00002003...
ATATATCTATTGTTTTTTCAATAAATATGATATTGTTTTTTATATTCTGTGTAAAAAGGGCAACAATTAAAGATATGGCAAAACTACTAAACACTGTTATACTTACATTTTTGAGTTTTATGGCAACTTTGTGCTGGGTGTATTACCTGACGCATTTGTCCCAACTGTCTCTTACGGTATCGTTGCTTATGGCGGTTGCCGTGCTGTGCGCTGTCCTTATATACAACAAGCGCGAAAAAAAGCCCCGAAAAAATATCGAGGCGTTCCGCTGGCAGATGATATTGGACAGTCGGTACAAATCGGTGTACGATATGTTGATTTACAACGGTTATAATTGCATGCAACCCGAAGAAAACAAAATATTTGCATCGAAAAACGATGTACGTTACTGTTTTTATATGAAATTTCAACTGGCAGACCTTACTGCTGACGACGTTGTGACGGTATTCAGACAAATTCGAGGTCACGCAGACAAACTGGTAATAATGACAAACAACGCGCATCAGTCGGCGTACGGCACGGCAAAGACGCTGTCTTCGTTGATGCCTACGACCGTGACCGATTGCGAACAGTTGCACGTACTTATGCAACAAAGCCGATGCATTCCGTCGGAACAGTTGCCAAAGCCTCCTAAAAAACGTCCTGCACTTAACTACGCGTTTAACCGTAAGCGTTTCGGTGCCTATGCCTCCGCGTCGGTATTTATATTTGCAACCGGCTGGCTTACATTTTTCCCTATATACTCGATGATCTGGGCGTCGGTACTGGCTGTATTTGCACTGTTCAGCCTTTTCAACAAACAGTTTAACCGCCCCGCTCCTTCTCCGCTGGACTGATCTTCAACTTTTCCAACGCTTCGTACAATGTAGTTTGCTGAGGAAAATGCAACGCCATATACTGCAATTTTGCAGCGTCAATCGTTGCCAGGCTTTCAAACTTTTCGTTTACCACTTTGACATTATACAAAAAGCCACCCTGCATACGTCGGATGACCGTTTTCAATGTCGTATTGCCCCCGAACACCAATGTCCGCAATTCCATCCCCGCGGTCATTGTACGGCTGTTAAACACAAAGGGAGCAATACGCATGAAGTGTACGTTGTCCTTGCCTATAAGCGAACTGAACAGAAAAACCGCAAACAGTCCCATACTGAACAGGTCGTAATGCAAAAACACCGACAAAACGAACACCGCAAACAGCACGGCGGAAATTACTGCCGTGAGTCTGCGTGAGTTGTCGTAGCCTGATTTGCCCTTTTTGTCCCACAACGCGCCCACTATTCTGCCTCCGTCCAAAGGGTAACAGGGAAGCAAATTTACCAATGCCATACTCACATTGGCATTGAAGAACACATCGGTAAATACGTAAGCAGACGGAATTGTCCACCACAAAGCAAGGCAGATTACCGCGGCGACAATGTTGGCACACGGTCCCGCCAGCGCAATAGCCATTGCGTCGTCGGGATTGACATCGTCGAATTTGCCGTAAAGAACCGCTCCGAAGGCAGACAATTTCATACTGTTACATTTGTACCTTCTTGACAGTGCGACACGGTAATGAGCACATTCGTGAAGCAGCATTGCAATCGTGTACATTGCAAGAAGATATCCGCGACGAAAAATCACCGCAGATATCAGCAACAGATAAAAACTGAAATGTATTGAAAGTTTCAGACGCTCCATTGCACGCTGTTTTCGCTGCCTACAACGTCTTCGACAATTTCACCGTTGTACAAAATGGTGATTGTTGCCGTATCGTTGTACTTTGCAAGGAGAGTGTTGCGGGTAACTTCCTGACCTTCAGTGACATATATTGCAGTAAGATCGGAATACACGATGCGCGTGTTTTCGTCTATGTCTACCGTAAGGCTGTCTTCACCCACCTGACTGACGGTACCGTCGGTAAAACTTACAACCGCTCTGCCTCCGCTGAGATACACCACGCCGTTGTCAACGTTGTCAACAGTCATCGTGTACGGAATCTCAATCGTGCCGTCGGGTGCGTTGCTCACAGCCTGCCACACAGGCAATTGAGAAGTAAAAGTAGCGCGCGCGGTTTCAAATACGTTGCCGTCAAAGTTACTGTCTACAAACAGCAATCCTGCAAGGACGGCAAACGCCACTAATGCCATAGCGGTATACTTCAATACCGATATATATGTTTTGTTGTTGCGCACAGACGGTTTGGGTTTATTTTCTTCGACATACTTACGGTTAGCATAGGAAACTTCCAACCAATCGTTTTCTTCGCCGTCGCTCACAACGGTGTTGATACCTTGGTAGTCACTCATAGTTAAAGACCTCCATTTACTTTTCAGTTTAGTTTACGTAAGCAAAGTCTGATATATGACCTAAGAAAAATTGACAGGCAACAATTTTTTTACCTTTACCGACATTGTGATGACCAATCCGTCGGAAGTGTCGGCATTGAATTGAATCGGACCGTCAGCAACCACGTACTGTTGTATAAATCTTATAAATTCGTTTTTTAAATATTCGGAATAGATTCCGTTGTCGTACTTGTCACGCAACAGCATTTTTTCCGCACGTTCTGCAATCAGAGACATATTACACCTTCCTTTTTATACTTCTGCGCATTCGCCCCAATATTCCCTTGTAGCGGGACAGACAATCGTACATTTTGGCAGTACCGAGATGCAGATTGTCAGCCAATATACGGTAAGGTCTGCGCCCCCCTTCGGCGGTAGTGAGGCAGTTTATGCTGTCGTCGTCGGGAATAATGCCCAACGCCGTCTGCCCGATCAGAGAAAATATTTCCGTAGGAGTCAGCATTTCTCCGCTCATCACAAGATCGCCGCGCAATCGGTTGACTACCGTATAAATCTGTGTAAATCCCGCGTTGACAAGACACGCCACCACCTTGTCGGCGTCCCTTACGCTGGACAAGTGAGGAGTGACCACTACGATCGCTTCTTCCGCGCAACTGATCGCACGCCTGAAGCCGCTGTCAATGCCGGCAGGACAGTCAATAAGTATGTAGTCAAACCCTTCTTCCATACGGGCAATTACTTTTTTCGCCATGTCAACGGTCACTATTCTTTTTGCCTGATGACAACTGGGCATAATGTACAGCGTAGGTTCGTTGATGTCCTGTATAAGCGCCTGTCTTACACGGCATCTGCCCTCAACGACGTCAATGAAATCGAAAACCACACGTCTGTCGATGTTCATTGCCACGTCAAGATTGTTGAGACCCATATCGAAATCCAGCAATGCCACACGCAAAGATTTTTGCGCAAGCGCTATTCCCAGATTTGCGCAAAGAGTAGTTTTGCCTACACCGCCTTTGCCGCTTGTGATAACAATTTTTCTTGCCATGTTCCCTCCGTAGCAACTTGTATTTTATATCACACGCAGAGCAAAAAGCAGTAGAAATTGGTAAAAATTTGTCAGATAAAATCTAATTGCCAAAAAACTGTAACCTTACGCCTCTTGGCAAAACATCCGTTTAAAGTATTTAATCCGCAACAAACGCGTCAAATTCCTCAGTCTGAATTAGTGGAAAAAAAGCCGAAGGTACTGTGTTTACCTTCGGCTTTAAATTTTAATATTAAAAAATAACTTCACTCATCGACAAACTATTGCTGAGACTTTTCCGAATACATCAATGATCCTGTGATAGACACATTGGCAGGGTCGTCCGCCACACGAACGGGCAGAGCAAGTTCGGTGTGCATGAAGGAATCCAGTCCTTGAAGCAACGCTCCTCCGCCACACAAAAAGACTCCTTCCTCGCTGGCAACGGAACACACCGTATCGTTTACGGAAGCCAACAGGCTTCTTATAACATTGCAATACTTTCTAACAAATTCCACTACGGTATCGTACAGTTCTTTGGAAGATATATTGATGTTCTCCGACGCTCCCGTCTGCAAGTTTACGCAACTGACAGTATATGTCGACATATCGTTGGGATAAAGACTTGCGCAATTTACCTTCAGCAATTCCGCCTGCTCGAAAGACAGTTGCACCTGATATTTCGACCTGATTTTTTCGGCGATGGCCTGAGTCAGATGTTTTCCGCTGTAAAACAGAGTGCTTCCGGCAACGATATTGTTGTAATAAACTACCGAAAAGTCTACGCAGTCGTAGCCTATATTTACAATAAGTCCCTTGACGGCGTGAAACTCCCTGAACAGCGCAAGGCTGTCGGCAAGAGGAGATTCCAGGAAATTGACAACGCGCGCGCCCAGTGACAAAAATATACTTTCAATAGTTTTTTTGTCGCTGCTGATGATTGCGCAAGGTACTACGCACGTCACCTTGACATATGAAAAAATTTTCGCCTTGGACGGCAACACACGCTTGAACAGTTCGTTGAACAGAGCCTTGGCACACACGACGTCCACCACCGTTCCTTCAAGTATAGGGTAAACCAACTTGCAATTGGACGCACTGCCTCCGCCGGCGTTGATTGCGGCAACTCCCACCCCTACTATCCTGTGCGGATCGGTATTGTCCACCGCCACAACCGATGGTACTTTGACAAAGTACCCGTCCTCTTTAAGTCCGGCGGAAATATATTGCGAACCCAGATCAAACACAACTTCGTAATTAGCCATATCAGATACCTTCCTTCTTCATTGGTAAACGGTTTTGCCTGACAAATTCTTTTAGTTTTACTTTAAGCAATTCCACAGGCAACCCGACAATGTTGTAGTAACTTCCCGAAATACCGCTGACAAAACCGCTGTCCTGTATTCCGTAGGCTCCCGCCTTGTCCATACAGGAACCGGTGGCAATGTAGCGGGAAATGCGCTGTTCGTCCAGTTGATAAAAAGTCACTCCGCTTCTGTCGTAAAAGCAACACTTTACGTCATTGTAAACCAACGCCACTCCCGTAAACACTTCGTGCGTGTTTCCGGACAAATCTTTAAGCATTTCGAAAGCCTGCTGTTCGGAATGAGGTTTACCCAGTATTTTGTCACGAAACACTACTACCGTATCGCAACCTATTACCACGCAATCGGGAAAATCCCCGGCGACTTCCTCCGCTTTGTGAAGCGCAAGTTGCATTACGGCTTTGTGGGGCTGCTTTTCAGTGGTAATCTCTTCGCCTCTTGCTACAGCAACCGTAAATTCGGGATAAACCAACGACATCAACTCCCTGCGTCGGGGAGAACCGCTTGCCAGAATCAATTTCATGAATTTATTATATTACATCACACCGCAAATGTAAAGTGCTTTTATAAACGGGCGTGCAGTCGCACTATCGTATGCCGACGTTCCGATACTTTATATTTTTAAATCTTTTTACACAGAACAACGGTAAACGCCGTTGGCGTATTACCCGCAAAATATCGCTTGCGTAATTTAATTTCCCATTGTATCCGATAAAAAAGCACCCCGAAACATTCGGGGTGCGCTTTTGCAAAATCAAATTAAAGTATTTCGAGGTTTTTCTTGAACACTTTCTTGAAATCGAGAGCAACTGCGTTTCCCGCCTTCATTTCGAGGTTGGCGTCGCCCTGAATTTCCGTCTTCATTATCACGCTGTCGCCCAGCACATCGCAACTGATCTCTGTTACTACGCCGTTCATGCTGACGTCAAACGCCTTGGCAAGACGAAGAATTACTGCCAGTTTCTTAACGGCTTCCACGTCTTCCTGCGACAGTATCGTGTTGTACTTTGCCCATTCGGTATAGTTTACTTCTTCTTTATTGTATACGTCGGTGACAAACGCGGCAAGCACGATGTCTCTGTGCGAAATACCGTAAAGGTTGCTGTTGAGTATCATATACGCAGTGTGTTTGGCCTGATTGTAGTACTTGAAAGTAGCACCGCAATCGTGCATCATACTTGCTACACGCAACACGCGTACATAGGCACGGGGAAACTTGTGCAAAACACGCAACTGCTTGAACAACTGAACGCACAGATTGAATGTCTGTTCGGCGTGCTGTTCGTTTACTCCCATATGACGCAACAATCCGCGCATACTGTGTCCCAAAACGTCGGAAATGGGCTTTTCAAGCGTTTGCGGAACCTGTCCGTTGAACATAACGCCTTCACGAAGACCGCAGCCGCTGCTTATGATGTTGGTAAATCCCATATAATCCACGAAAGCCTTTATAAAAGCCAACGCCGCGGGGAAAACGTCCGCTCTTGCCGAACTTAATCCCTTTATTTTACGTTTTTTGTCAAGGTCGAGGGTGCGTATCATATTGTACACGTAGTTGAAATCGTTGATGTCCATGTTGTAATTGTGCACCATGTCCAACGGATATTTCTTTACCTTACGTATAATTCTTGCCAGATTACGGCAACTACCGCCCACGCCTATAAACTGTGTGTCCGGATCGATTTCTTTGAGCCACTCTACCTGTTTCAACTGTTCGGTAACGTAATCTTCCATTGCCTGCGCACATTCTTCCGGTTTCTTGTCGGCAGAAAGGAACATATTGGACAACGTCACCGCACCGAATTCGAAAATCTTGGTGTGAAGTATTGTACGGCGATTGTAGTAAACAAGTTTGGTTGAACCTCCCCCTATCTCCACAATGATACCGCGGGGAATTTCCATCGAATTTATAACGCCCTGATAAACGTAATTGGCTTCTTCTTCCTCCGAAACTATGGTAAATCTGATACCTGTGGCGTTAAATACCTCCGACAAAAAGATCTTCTGATTGTTGGCACGTCTTACTGCAGCGGTAGCAATAGCGATTATTTTGTCAACGTTGTGTACTGCGCAAATCTGTTTGAAGGACTTTAAAGTGCTTATAGCCTGCATTATACGCGTCTGCTTGAGATTGCCGTCTGCTTCCGTTTCACCGAGACGCACAACTTCGCGCGCTTCACCGCTTACGATAAAGTAACCTCCTTCCAGAATATCGTAGATCACCAGTCTGGCAGTGTTCGAACCCAAATCAATCAATCCGATCCTTTCCATTTTAATCCAATCCCCTTTTAAAATATTTACAACTTATCGTCGTTAATTATAGCATAAACAAAAACCTTTGTATAGATGGTTTTTGAAAATAGTGTCAAAAAATATGAAAAAAGTTCTTTTTTGCCTCAATTCCGCAACGAATTTTATCACAACTCTTGTAATTTGTCAATATTTAATAAAAAATAAGCAGTATTGTGTTAGTAAAATTTAGGTAAAGACATTTTGTGCAAATAAAATCGGGGCGCCAACGCATTGACGCCCCGATAAGTATTCGATACAACTCAAAAAGGTTAAGCACCTATAGACTGACCTCTCAGCAGACGTGTCATCTGAGGAGAAGAAACGGTTATAACTCCCGCAACGATAACTATTGCAAGGTCAACAAGCACTATTGTGTTGACAACCAGACTGTTGACCAGGTAGTTGTCGAAACTGGAATAACTGTAAAATACGTAATAACCCGAAATGACGTGCGCCATATAACGCATAAGACCTGCCACCACTGCTCCGAAACAGAATTCCGCGACGATGTTGCCTTTTAAGAATTTGAGATTGCGTCCTATTCCGGCAAGACCTATACCGCCGAAAGCAATGGGATAGTCAAGCAGAACCTGCATCGGTTCGTAAACCTGCGGAGACTGAATAAATTGCAACATTCCGTACACCAAACCTGCAAGTACGCCCTTACGGATTCCGAACATATAGGAATAGAGCATCAGAGGCAAAAGACTTGCCAACGTTACCGAGCCGCCACCCAAAGGCCACGAGAAAAACTTGATATAAGACAACGCAAAACTCAGTGACAGACATACCGCCGCATAAGCAACCGACCTTGTACGTTCGCTCTGTTCCTGCTGTTTTCTGCCGAATATAAGTACCAAAACTGCGATGATGGCAACGTCAAGCGCGGTAAAGAGGTACATTCCGACATACGACAACGGGGTAAAGGCCGAATCCACGGGGGGCATAATTGCAACGAGTACTATACAGTATATTGCCACAGCCGCGATACAGCCTGCAATGAAGTATTTCATCGCACGCGGAGAGGTTTTTCTGAGAATTACGCCTGTTGTCACCAAAACAGCAATTAAAGCAAGCAAACCGATGTAAACATAGAAATTGCTGTTTATATTGCCGTCAAAGTATTCGTAGACGAAACGCATGAAACCGAGTAAAGCAATTACTGCGTAACTGTATCCCACTACAATGCCCAGCGCGATTTTCTTGAATACACCTAAATTCAATGATTTTCTTACGGACATCACTATAAAGCAAGTCAACAGCACAAGTCCCAGCAGTATTGTTACGTACAATGCAAACTGAGCGACAATGTCTGTAATAGCGTCCAGCGATTCCAGAGCCTGTTCGGGCGTAACGATCTGCACGCCGTCGTCCCACAGCCCGTTTTTAAAAATGTCAAACATCTGACCACACCTTTTGTCCGCCGTAATATTTGTTGGGAAGGCGGAACACAAAAAAATGCTGAACAACGAAATCGGCAAAACGGCGAAAAAAAAGCGAAGTTCCCGAAATGCCGGGGACTCCGCAAAAATACGTCATCTTACGCAAAACGCTTCCTTTCGCAAGTACTAACTTGTCCAAGTTCGAAGGGTTTGATCTCAGCCTGTCAGGCACCCCCAGCACCACTATCATACATTAAGCAAATTCATTTGTCAAACGTTTGATTTGCAGTAGAAAAAATTTACACAAATACAACAGTTGACGATTTATTTTACACGCTTTTTGCTAACGCATATGACGGTAACGTTTTTTGTAAAAATCGCACGCAACGTCAATGTAAATTTTTAAGCGACACCCCGAACATCGTTTAAATACCCGATTGCCCGAAAAACTTTTTTTTACGACAAAAAAGCACGGACGCCTTTTAAGCGTCCGTGCAAAATGCAAAACTACAATTATTGTTTGTCGGGGTGAACGTATCTGATTATCTTGCGAGGACATTTTTCCAGACACAATCCGCAATTGGTGCATTTGCTGTAATCGATGATGGGAACATTGTTCACCAGGTGAATTGCACCCGTAGGACAGTTCTTTTCGCATATACCGCAGGAAATACATCCAGCCTTACATTTGTTCATTACGTCTTTGCCACGGCAGTTTGTCGAACAAGCGACATAAACCTTGGCAGACTTGGGAACACGTTTGATAAGGCTCTTGGGACAAGTTTGGATACACAGACCGCAAGAACGGCACAGATCGGGATCGACGTGCGCGTAACCGTCACGCACTTCTATTGCGGTGTAAGGACATACGTCAACGCAACTGCCTGCGCCCATACATCCTGTTTCGCAGGCTTTTTTACCGCCTGCAAGAAGTTGCTGACTTACGCAATTACCGTATCCCTGGTACTGATACTTGTCGGCACACAGATTACCGCCGGCGCAAGCCACAACGGCAATTGTTTCTTCCGTGTTGCCTGATACGGAAATGCCCAAAATGTTACCTATTTCGATGACATTTGCTTTGCTTGTCTGACCGCAGGCAGATATGTCCGCCTTGCCTTCCACAAGCGCTTTGGCAAAGCCTGCGCAACCCGGGTAACCGCAGGCACCGCAGTTTGCTCCTGCCAACAAATCGTTTACTTCATTGATACGGGGATCTTCTTTTACCTGACACAATCTGGAAATTCCGATGATCAGCAATCCCAGCACAAGAGCAATACCTCCTGCAATGGCAACGCTTATACCGACTTTACCCCAGTCTATTGTCGTTGCCGTTTCTTCAAAAAAGGACAATATATTCAACATTCGCCATCCTCCTTAAAACTTGACCAGGCTGAACACGGAGAAAGCCATTGCCATAAAGCAAGCAACAATCAACGTGATGGGGAATCCTCTCAAAGCCTTGGGAAGATTGAGTTTGTCAAGTTTTTCACGCATACCCGCAAGCAGTACTATAGCGAGAGTGAATCCCAGTCCGGAGAACAGACCGTACATCACTGCAGTACCGATGTTGGTGTAAACCGTTGCGTCCGTAATGATCTTGGCAACGCCCATTATAGCGCAGTTGGTGGTAACCAAAGGCAGATAGATACCCATTGCCGAATACAGACCGGGCATAAACTTTTTCAGTATCATTTCAAGCATCTGCACAAGAGACGCGATTACCAGAATAAATACGATGATTTGCAGGTAATCGAGACCAAGCGGAACAAGTACGTACTGATACAACGGATACGTCACCAGACAGGTGATGACCATTACGAATGTTACTGCCAGTCCCATACCCACGGCGTTGTCTATCTTCTTGGAAACGCCGAGGAAAGGACAAATTCCGAGGAATTGCACAAGTACGAAGTTTTGCGAAAACAATCCCGCAATGATAATTCCGATGATATCCATATTATGCTACCTCCTCATTTGCAAGTCTGGCTGCAAGTTTGTGTCTTGACTTTCTGTCGACGGCATTGTAAGCGACGTTAAACACTGCTATAAACAGTCCGTATGTCAGGAATGCGCCGGCGGAAGTTCCGAAGAAGGAAATGCTGAACACATTGGCGTCCCACAAAGTCACGCCGAAGATACTGCCTTTGGCAAGCACTTCTCTGAAAATACCCATTGTGGTAAGCGCAAGAGTGAATCCCAGTCCCATAAACAGACCGTCCAATGCGGAGTAGCCTACGGGGTTTTGAGAAGCGAAACCTTCCGCACGTCCCAGAATTATACAGTTTACAACTATCAGAGCAAGGAAGTTGCCCAGACTGCTGTACAGATCGGGAACGAATTTCTTGATTACCATTTCTACAATGGTAACGAATGTTGCAATAATCATTATAAATGCAGGAATACGTACTTTGTCGGGAATAACGTTTCTCAACAGAGATATGATGATATTACTGCAAATCAATACGAACGTAACAGCAAGTCCCATACCGAAACTGTCAAACGCAACCGTTGTTACGGCAAGCGTAGGACAGGTTCCCAAAACGAGTTTCAGCGTAGGATTTTGTCTGACAACGCCGTCTAATGCGATTTCTCTTATTTTCATTGTTGTCCCTCCTTAAGCGTTGGCATAGGTTGCCGCCCAAAGCAAAGCGTTGTGCAGAACGTCAGACGAATTGGTAGTACCCGTCTGAATGTTGGCAGTTGCAAGTGACGCTGCCGTAAAGTCGGTTCCTACATATTTGTCGAGAGTTTCCTGAGAAAGAGCATATCCGCCCGTCGAGCCGTCGGCTATCATTTTTACAGCCGCTATTTTTCCGCCCTCTACGGCAACGGCGCATACCGATGCGTCCTTAGACTCGCCTACGGGAAGAGAATATACAACGTAAACCGTTGTGTCGGCATTTGCGTAAACGCCTATTACGGATGCGTTGTCGCCCTTGCTGGTTTCTTTAAGAGCAACCGCCGTAGCGCCTTCGGCAAGGCTGTTGACGATGTCCTGTCCGCCCAGACTCAGAGTTTCAAGATTGCCCGAGTAAACCTGAGCAACGATTGTAAATGCGTTCTTGATTGTACGCGACGTTTCTGTACCTGCGGGAGTTGCGCCCGTTACCAGTCCGCTTTCCACGCCGTCTATTGCCGTGGCAACAGATACGTTAACGCCGAGATATGCTTCTTTAAGTTGATCTTCCGAAGGAGCGTATGATTCATATCCGCCGCTTGTCAAAGAACCGTTAAATCCGAACGCCACTATTTCGTCGGTTGCGGTAATTACCAGAGCAATAAGCGTAACAGAAGGACAAGCGCCCGCGCTGTTGGCTGTGACGATTATGCCCGCTACAGGTCCGTAGGTGCTGTCAGTTCCCGTTGCGGTAAACAGTACCGTTCCGAGGCTGGTGGTTGCAGTCGCGTCGGACTGAGCAAACGTTGCGTCGCTGACTGTTGCAAGCATATCGAAATACTTGCCCGTTCCTGCCTGCGAGTAAGCAAAACTGTCAAGAGCAAGCAGTCTTACGGCAGCCTTTTCGACAGTGTTTGTCTGTTTCTTTGTAGTCAGACCGCTGATTGCCGTCTTGGCCTTTCCTACCACACGGTCTTCAACATACTGAGCAACGGTAACAGTGTCTTCGGTGTATTCGGACAGCACTATTGCATTTGCAACCTTGGAGGAAGCACCTTCTTCGGTGTAAACAATCGCTACCATGACGGTTGCCGGAGTTTCCAGTTCTACCGCCTTACCTGCGCTGTCAAACGTTTCCGTTACCGTTACATTTGCAACGTAAGCCATCTTGCCGTCTACATTGCTGTCAAAATGATACAGCACTTCGATGCCTTCCGCTTCGTAGTCATACGCTTCGCCCTTGGTATAGGTTACGCCTTCTTCAAGCGCGTTCAACTTTTCGTTGATTTCCACGGAAGGATCTGCCACGCCCAGTTCGTAAGTTGCGTAGTACTGAGCAATTACCATCATTGCGTTTTTGAATGTGATTGCGGACTGCGTTGCGCCTGCCATCACTCCGCCCGCTCCGAAGGCAAACGAATCGAATACATTGGGATTTTCTATTGCTACGCTTTTGTACATTGCGATAGCGTCGTCCGTTACGTTGTAACTGCTGCTTGTTGCGCCTTCCTGCAAAATCTTGATACCCTCGAGCATGTGAGTGTCACCGTTGATTACCGCAAGCACGGTATACTCATTGGGCTTGTCACCGAACTTGTTACCGGTGGCAATATAACCGAAGTAGTTGCCGGAGGTGGATTTCGCAGCAGTGGTAAGAGTTCCGTTGGCGGAAGTAAATTCGGCATTTATTTCCGCTTTCGCAAAGGAAACGCCGTCCACTATTCCGTCAAAGTCAGCCATACCGCCCACTTCGACGTAAAGCAAAGGATTCAATACGGACAACAGAGTCACGCAAACTATTGCTATTGCCAGAAGCACTGCCACCGATTTAAACGAGGTACTTGTAAAAAATTGTTTAGCCGTCATTTTACTTTACCTCCTTTTGCTTTTTGACATAACCGAAAGGTCTGGGGTAAACGTATTTGTCGATAATGGGAACGACAAGGTTCATAAACAGTATCGCGAAAGATACTACTTCTCCGCTTGTGAAATGACGCAAGACGGCAGTCAGCGCACCCAATACTACAAAGTAGATGTAGTTGCCCAGTTTTGTGTCGGGAGTAGTTACGAAGTCGGTAGCCATAAACACTGCGCCGAGAATAAGTCCGCCGGACAGTATAGAGGGCAGGAATACCGCGAAATCGAATCCGTTCAGAGCAACGGTCACAAGACCGGTTACCGCAACGTAAACGATGGGCCAACGGAAGTTGAGCACCTTTCTTATCACAAGGTAGATTCCGCCGAGGATAATGGCAGCCTTGCAGGTTTCGCCGATGACGCCGCCGACGCCCGTTCCGAGGAAAAGGTCAAGGTTGGTAAGCGTTGAGGTGTTTCCGCCCAAAAGAGCAGACAACGGAGTGGCACCCGTCACAACCGTGCCCGCAGCGTCCGTGATACTTCCGCCTGACAAAGATCCGATGATTGCGGAAGGATAAGTCGTCATAGCCTTTGCAAAGGACATAAATGCAAACACACGTCCTGCAATGGCGGGGTTTACAAGGTTTTTGCCCGTTCCGCCAAACAGCATCTTTACAACGACTATTGCAAATATGCTTGCGAATACGGGGATGTATACGGGAATGCCGGCAGGCATATTCATACCGACCAACATACCTGTTACAACGGAAGTAAAGTCAAATTCCTTTAAAATTCTGTCAAACTTGACTCCGTCGCACAGTCTGTAAACGATTTCGCTTAAAACAGCGGTAAGTGTTGCAACCGCAAGAACCACGATCGCCTGCCAGCCGAACAAAACGCAACCCATGATGCATGCAGGCAACATTGCGATGCACACGTCGATCATTATGCGTTTGGTAGTACGGGGCGACTTGATGTGCGGGGAAGCCGAAAATACATATTTTTCCATATTATTTTTTCTCCCTCATCTTCATTTTAGTAAGGCGAACGCTCTGAACGATGGGGCGTTTAGCCGGACAAACGTAAGCGCACGTTCCGCACTCGATACAGTTCATCGCACCGTATTTTACCGAGGAAGCGTAATCGCCCACCGTTGTGTAAAAGTCGATGTACATAGGCATCAGTTTCATAGGACATACAGTTGCGCATCTTCCGCAATTGATACAGGGAGTAGGCAACAAAGTGTTTGCTTCCTTGTCCGTCAGCGCAAGAAATCCCGAATCTGTCTTGGTGGTATACAGATCGGTACCCGTCAGAGCAAATCCCATCATCGGACCTCCGCTGATAAGTTTGACGGTGTTTTCCGAAATGCCGCCGCAGAATTCCAACACGGAAGCGAGAGGCGTACCTACGCGCACTTCGAGGTTTTTGGGTTCGGCAACGCCTCTGCCCGAAACGGTAAGCACACGTTTGTAAAGAGGTCTGCCGTTTACCACGGCGTCCCAAATGGCGTACACTGTACCTACGTTGTTTACAACCACGCCGACATCCATTGGCAATCCGCCGCAGGGTACCTTGCGCTTCGTGCAAGCGTAAATAAGGGATTTTTCAGCACCCTGAGGATACTTTTTCTTCAAAAGTTCCACGGTAATGCCCTCGTGTCCCACCAATTTGTTGTACGCTTCCATCTTGTTTGCTTCGATACCGATGATCACATTGGATACGGACAGCGCCTTGGCAAGCAGTCTTGTACCTGCAATGACCTGTTCGGTACGCTCGATCATAAGACGGTTGTCGCAGTTGAGATAGGGTTCACATTCAGCAGCATTGATGATGAGTGTGTCGACGGGTTTTGCGGGCTGAGCCTTTACCGCCGTTGCGAATCCTGCGCCGCCCATTCCGACGATACCCGCCTCCTCGATACGTTGAACGATCTGTTCGGCTGTCGGATTTTCCAGTGCAGACAACGTCACGACACGTTGTTCGCCGTCACTCTTGATGTGAATGTAATCGCCCTTACCGCCTTTGGCATTGACTATCTGTTCAATACCCACCACTTCACCCGAAACGGGAGAGAAGATGTTGGCGGAAACTTTACCTGTCGCTTTGGCAATCAGTTGTCCTTCCGCAACCTTTTCGCCGGCAGCAACCACTGCTTCGGCAGGTTTACCGATGTGCTGGGACAAAGCGACGTAGTAGTCGGGTACGAGAGGCATCTGTTCGATAGGACATTGAGCAGTCAACGCCTTGTTGTCAGGTGCGTGTACCCCGCCTTTAAAAGTTTTCATAAAAGCAAATACGCCTCCTAAAAATAATTGTGTTTGCACAACTGCATACTAACGCAGTTTACCATTGTATTTTAACACATTACAATATAATTGTAAAATGATTTAGTAAAATCAATGCTTGACGTTCTATAACTTTTTATTTTGCATACGTTAAATAAAATATATATATTTAATTGAAATTAAGTACAACGGTTGCAGGAAAGTTGGACGGTAAAAGTCTGTTTCCCAACATGAATTCGGCAATTTTCCTGAGACTTTTACCTTTGAGCGGTATTCCCGTACAGGACAACTTTCATCTTCCGTAAGAGGATGTATTCGGACGTTTGTCGTCGGAGTGCATTTTTGACCTGCTCGGTTGTACGGTATATACTGAGAATTTGCCTTTTTCCTTCAGGTATTGCGTTTTAAATATAATTAATCTTCAAAAAAAACGAGTGCAGCGACACTGCTGCACCCGCAAGTTTTGATTTCCGTCAGGCGGAAAGTCTTCTCGACTCTATGTGATTGAACATTGTACGGGCAATCAAAGCCTGTCCCCTTTCGTTGGGATGAATTCCGTCCATACACAGAAAATTCAGAAAGTCGTTTTTCATCAGAAATGCCGTGCGAAGGTCCACGAAACCGCATCCGTGAAACAACGCCCTCTGCATCAGCAGATTGCTGAAACACTCCTGATGCCTGCTGATATTGCTGATGTCGTCGTGAAGAAAACGAAGTACCGCTTCCCTGTCGCAGTGGCGCGCTATCACATTGTCGAAATACCTCTGCGAGTTGACGGGCGGAAGAGAGGTGATCACCACATGCACGCCGTTGCTTTGCAACATTCTTATTGTCTCATCCAGCCACTTGCCGAAAAAGAACAGAGGAGTCTTGCTGTCGTGTATTGCAGTAGGATTTTTAGCAACTTCCGTCCAGTTGTAATCGGCGTCGTTTCCCCCAAGGCTCAGCACTGCGATGTTGTGACGGGAATAGTCAATTTCAGCAAGATACTTTTCTATTACTTTCTTGTTGTAAATGCGTTGCAAGGACTGTCCGAAAGCGGACTTGTTGTCTATATCTATACCGTACTTGTCCATTACAAGTTGAACGGCGTTTATTTCCAATCTGTTTATTCTGTCGCCTTTAAGATACAATCCCTTTGAAATGGAATCGCCGAACACCGTGATGTTGCTTTCTTCAAGGCTGTAACCTCCGAGTAATTGTGCCATAGTACAAAACGGGAAACATCCCACTCCTTTTATATTTGTAAAAAGTATACCGCACAATGCGCCGAAAAACACCCTAAACCGCAAATTAATACGTCTACCGTTGCAAACACTGCCGTTCTACCTCGATTGCATCGCTCTACCCGACAAAAAACGACTCTACTTTAATTAGAATTGCCCTTGTGACGGGCAAAAAAAGAGTTGAAAAAGTTTCGTTTGTCTGCTATACTATACATATGGATCAAAAAATGATAATCGCAAAAAACCTGACGGAATTGCGCAAACAAGCCAAACTCACGCAGCAGGAACTTGCCGAAAAACTGAATTACACCGACAAAGCGGTAAGCAAATGGGAGCGCGGAGAAGCGTTGCCGGACATCATTGTGTTAAAGCAACTGGCAGACATGTACGGAGTAAAGGTTGACGATTTCCTTTACGAACACACTCAGCCCGTAACTCCTCAGACGCCCGTATACAAAAAGCGCAAGATTGCCAACAGACTTCTTGTCGCATTGCTCTCGGCCGGTCTTGTGTGGCTTGTCGCAACGGTAATAGTTGTCTTTACCTTGCTGTTCATTCCGAAATTTACCGAGATTTTTCTCGCCTATCTTGTAGCGGTACCCGTCACCGCCATTGTACTGCTGGTGTTCAACGTAATGTGGGGAAAAAGGTACGTTTCCGCAATATTGGTAAGCGTGCTTGTCTGGTCGTTGTGTTGCACTATCGACGTACTCATAGGCGTGCCCAACAGTTGGTTGCTGTATATAATAGGCGGAGTACTTCAACTGCTTGTCATACTGTGGTTTTTATTACAACACATACGCAGTAAAATGAAATCGGACACCGCCGTCAAATAACATATTGAAAAAACACAGGACGCCGTAAAACACGGCGTCCTTCTGTTTACCGCAGGTTGCAATCTGCAAACAAGTATAAAAGGTTCGGACTGTTTCGGCTATTGCCGATATACCTCGACAAGAAAAAAACACGGCGGTAAAAGGCCGTGTTTATTGTTGTGAGTAAATATTTACAACGTTCTGCCCGATTGTAACAGAGCGTTTTTGCGTTTTTCCAATATTTTGTTTATCGTAACGAGATAAACTACCGTGGAAACAACTGCGCTGAGCGCGTCCGCAACGGGTTCGGCGTACAGTGCCCCCTCCGCTCCGAGGAACAGCGGAAAAATAAATGTCAAAGGCAACATTACCGCAATTTTTCTCAGCATTGACAGCACTACCGCAATGCGGGCTATTCCCAACCCCGTCAGTCCGTCCACAAATGCGTATTGCAAGGCAAGCGGTATTATCATTGACGTATAGATCGCAATAAATTCCACCGACAACCGTGCAAGTTGACCCGACGCGTTAAACAGCGCGACAAACAAACCTGCTCCCAGACGGGCAAATACAAACATAACCGTTGTATAGATCAGCGAACAGACCACAATTACCGTTTCACCCTTTTTAACACGGTCTATCTTGCCGGCGCCGTAATTAAATCCCAACAGAGGCTGAGTGCCGGAAGTAATGCCTCCGAAAGGCAACGTTACTACCTGCATAAAGGACAGCATTATGGTGGATGCGGAAATGTATATACCTGCCTGTTGACCTCCGTAAGACGCAAGAACGGAATTCAAAGCAAGCAGCATTACCGAATCGGTGGCGATTATCAGAAAGGGCGAAACTCCCAACGCAAGTATTTTAGGTATGCTTTTGCCGTTGTACGAGCCAAAGGAAATGCGCACCATATCTTTGCGGAAAAACAGCACGCACAGCGCAAACAGTGCGGAAAACAGTTGCGAAAGCACTGTCGCAAGCGCAGCGCCTTTAACGCCCATTCCGAAAGTAAATATAAACAAAGGATCGAGCGCAATGTTACTGACTGCGCCTATCACCGAAGTCAGCATTCCAAGCCCCGCACGTCCCTGCGCTATAATAAAGCAGTTGAGCCCTGCCGCCATCAGTGCGAAAAACGTACCCGTATTGTATACGTGAAGATAATCGGCAGCGTAGGGAAACAAATCGCCCGTTGCACCGAACCAACGCAAAAATGTGTCGCCGAACAAAGCGACGATTGCAGTAAGCACAACGGAAATGCCGATGAGCATCACAAATGCGTTGGCAAGTATCCTCTTCGCACCGCCGCCGACAAAATGGCGCGGGTACTGGAAGCGGAAGCCGCTGCTACACAGGAGCCGACTTATCCGGCGTGAGCCGGGACATGGAAAAAGCGGTCATGCCGGGGAGCGTGGCCGCTTGCATACACCGACTATTTAATTACAGTTCCGATGTGTTTATCAAGTCGCCATTGCGGAGCGACACCATCATCGCCCCAATATTCATCAACGGATATTATCTTGTCATCTTTCACTTTGATAAATGACACAACATGAAATGACAACGAACTGTCTTTTGAATAAACATGAGTTGCTGTAATTATCGTATCATCAAGGACGTATTTTTTTCTCAATCTCACCCGCCCAATTTCCGGGATATTCACAATTTGCCCGAATAAACTCTGCGGCGGTAAAATGCTCATTTGTACAATGCCAATTTATAAATGCGTCCTCATGAAAATAAGACTCTAATGCTTTCGCGTCTTGATTTAATACATCTGTCCAAAACTGATTTATGTTCATAGCCATTCCCCTTGTTCTTTGGATTGATGATTATATTGTATCACAGACCCATGAACTTTTCTACTGAAACCGGCGCAATAAAACGCTACACAAAAACCGTCAATTTATTAAAAAAGTCCGAAATAAAAATTCCGCAGTTGTTCACTGCGGAATTTCAATTATTTGCACAATTCTTCCAGTTCGGCAAGAGTGTCTGCAAAACTCTTGGCAACTATTTCAAACGGTTCAAAAGTCGTAAGGTCGACTCCCGCTACCTTCAATTCGGAAACGGGATCCATCGAACCGCCCAATGACAGGAATTCCTTGTATTTGTCTACGGCAGGTTTGCCTTCATTCAGTATCTTTTCGGCGATGCACACTGCGGAAATAATTCCTGTTGCATACTTGTATACGTAGAATGCTCTGTAAAAGTGAGGTATTCTTGCCCATTCGTAACTTATCTCTTCATTGTGATTTACTGCGGGGCCGTAGTACATCTTGTTGAGTTCGAGATACTTCTCGCACATTGTCTGCGCTGTCAGAGGAACGTTGTTTTCGGCAAGTTCGTGAGTGATTGCCTCGAATTCGGCAAACATTGCCTGACGGTACATAGTAGTACGCAACATATCGAGATAGTACTGCAACAGATATTTGCGTACAGCAACGTCCTTTTGCGTTTTGAGCAGATGATGCAGCAACAGCACTTCGTTACATGTGGACGCGACTTCCGCTACAAAAATCTTGTAATCCGCCTTGGAATGAGGTTGCTTTGCAGCGCTGTAATAACTGTGTATGGCGTGTCCCATTTCGTGAGCGATGGTAAAGATGTCGTGCGTTGTCTTCTGGTAGTTGAGCAACATGTACGGGTGAACGCCTGCTACATGCATGCTATACGCACCGCTGCGCTTTGTGGGAGTTTCGTGAACGTCAATCCAACGGGAAGCAAAGGCTTCGTCCATTATCTTGCGGTAATCTTCCCCTAAAGGAGCAAGACCTTCCTTGACGATCTCCACCGCCTCTTCGTATTCACAACTGATGTCGGCGTCTTCGAAAACAGACACATAAAGGTCGTACATATTGAGCGTTTTAACACCCATCAACTTCTTTCTCAAAGCGACGTATTTGTGCAAAGGCTCGAATGTGGAATGCATGCTGGCAATAAGGTTGTCGTACACCTTTTTGTCAACGTCCTCGTTGAACAGTGCCTGTTCCATTGTGCTGCCGAATTTTCTTGCACGCGCGTAGAAACAGTCTGCCTTGACGCTGCCTTCGTAAATACCGGCGATGGTGTTGATTTTGTCGATATATGCCTTGTAGTAAGTTTCAAAAGCAAGTTTTCTGACTTCCTGATCCTTGTGCTGCAACAGCATCGAATAAGTGCCGTGTCCCAACTTTACAGGTTTGCCGTCAACGGTAATCTCGCCGAATTTCAGATCTCCGCTGTCAAGACGCTTGAACACTTCCTGAAATTGTCCGGAAAACGAACCTACGTTTGCAAGCAGTTTTTCCTCGTCGGCAGACAGAATATGGGCTTTGCCGTCACGCAATTTTTTAAGTTGTATATCGTAGTCGGCAAAATCCTTGTCGGCAATATATTCATCCAACTGCTCGTTTGACAGTGCGGAAATTTCCGGCGAAATGAAGGAAGACAACGCTTCGAAATTTACCAGCATACTGTAAACTCTGGAAAATCTTTGCTGTTTGTCAGCGTCCTGACTGTCTTCGTCGTAACTCATTGCGGCGTAGCAGTACAATTTGGCAAACTGCTTGTCCAGTTCGTTCATCATGTTAAAACAGTCAAGCAAACATTTCTTGTTGTTCAACTTGCCCTTGAACTGCTCTATCTGTACGAGATCGCCCTGCACTTTGTTGAAGGCTTCTTCCCACAACTGTTCGGTAGCATAGATATCGCTGAGGTTCCATTTGTATTTTTCGGGTATTTCCTTTCTGTTTGTGTAGCCCATTTCAGTATTCTCCTTGTGTTGGATTTTGGTATCTGTGACATTTGCACAGTGTCTTAAAACAACTTACTGCCGTAATAAAAGTTGTCTGAGATAGTCAAGATAACGCGCGCCCAGGTTTTCGTCGCGCAAGGCGTATTCCGTCACGCCTTTAAGATATCCGAGTTTGTCGCCGAAATCGTATCTTGTGCCTTCAAAATCGTAGACGTATATGCCTTGACTTTGAGCCTGTATACGCAATGCGTCGGTAAGATACACTTCGCCGTTTCGCTTGGGAGACTGCCTGATTGCGTCGAAAATGTCAGGTGTAACGATATAACGTCCCAACGGAGCAAGCAGACTGTAAATCTGTTCGTCAGACGGTTTTTCTATTATGTCGTCAATCAGATACAACCTGTCCTTTCCGCTTACCACCTTGCAGGAAGCGTATTTGTGTATAACGCTCTTTTCCACAGGCTGAACGCCGATTACCGAACGACTGACCTTTTCAAACTGCTTTACGAGTTGTGCGGTAACGGTTTGCCCGTCGTTGTAAATGACGTCGTCGCCGTTAAGCACCACGAAAGGCTGACCGTCCGCCCACTCTTCCGCAAGCATGACCGCCATTCCCGTACCGGTTACCGACTGTTGCCAACCGTAGGTAAAATCAGCCATTTCCGACACCCGCCTTACGCTTTCGGCTTCTGCAAGTTTGCCCTGACTTACGAGCATCCGCTCCAACTTTTCGTCCTTTTCGAAGTGACGCACTACAGCCTGTTTGTCGGGAGACAACACTACAAATATGTCTTTTATGCCGGCATCGACCACTTCTTCCACAATAAGTTGCAGTGCAGGTTTGTCCACTACCGCCAGCATTTCCTTGGGATAAGATTTGGTGTAGGGCAAAAATCTTGTTCCCTTGCCACCCGCAAGAATTACTGCCTTTGTGACCATATTCACGTTCTCCTTGATTTTTAAATATTTTAGAACACTTTACGGTAAAAGTCAACTGTAAGCCACTACTAATGTATTGCCGAAAAGGGTTTGTCAGTATTTATTCTGTGACAAAATTGCCTAAATACGGCAAACATACACGAGTAGCGGCGTGATTTTCTGTTTGATTTCTTCACGCACGACGTTTGTGCTGTCCTCAAAAAATTGCGCACCTGTGTTTTTGCGCTCATCGATCACATTAAAGTTGCAGGTCGGTTGAATGTACGGACTGTACTTTTCACAACGGCGAAGGACGGCGTTTTCGTCATTTCCGTCATTTGTCGCTGAAATAGTCGGTAGATGAATTGTCAAACCAAGTGCAACACTTGAAAGTATAATTCACCGGTAAAACAAAGGGGCGCACTTGAAAGTGCGCCCCTTAAACAGTCAATATTATTCCGCTTCCGCCAATTTCTTGGCTTCTTCCACGATCTTGGGAATAGCCTGAGCGGGAACTTCTTCGTATCTTACGAAATTCAGTTCGAAACTGCCTCTGCCCTGCGTCATCGAACGCAGATCGGTTGCGTATTTTGTAATTTCGGAAAGAGGTGCTTCCGCCGTAACTACCTGTTTGCCGTCCACCATTTCCGTACCCATTATTCTGCCGCGACGTTTGTTTATATCACCCATTATATCGCCCAGATAATTGTCGGGAACAACAATGCGCATTTCATAAATAGGTTCGAGTATTGTAGGATTGGCCTTCGAACAGCCTTCCTTGTACGCAATGCTTGCAGCCATCTTGAATGCAATTTCCTTGCTGTCAACGGGGTGAGAAGATCCGTCGAACAAAGTACATTTGAGATTTACCATCGGGTAACCGGCAAGAACGCCCTTTGTAACCGCTTCACGCAGACCTTTTTCCACTGCGGGAATAAACTGACGGGGAACCGCACCGCCTACAACGGCGTCCACAAATTCAAACTGACCGTCTGCAGCGCCCGGTTCGAATCTGACTTTACAGTGACCGTATTGACCTGCGCCGCCCGACTGTTTCTTGTGTTTTCCTTCCGCTTCGACGCATTTTTTAATAGTTTCTCTGTAAGGAATACGGGGTTCTTTTAAAACAGCTTCGCAGCCGAACTTGTTTTTAAGTTTACGGCAGATGATTTCAAGTTGAGTTTCGCCCACTCCGGACAACAGCATTTCGTTTGTTTCGGGATCCTTTTCCACCGTAAAGGAAATGTCTTCGTCTTTAAGTTTGTTGAGACCGGCAAAAATCTTGTCTTCGTCGCCCTTCTTGGCTGCGTAAACCGCCATGGAAAGTACGGGACGGGGCAATTTGATGTCTTCGAGATACACGGGCTGACCTTCGCACAACGTGTCGCCCGTTGTCGTACCCGACAACTTGGACAAAGCGCAGATGTCACCGGCATAAGCACAATCGGCTGTCTCCTGCTTCTTGCCCTTCATAAAGTAAACGGTGCTTATCTTTTCGTCGGTATCCTTGTTGACATTGTGCAACGTCATTCCGCTTTTAAGCGTTCCGCTGATAACCTTTATAAGACTGAGTCTGCCTACAAAGGGGTCCGCTATAGTCTTGAACACACGAAGTACCGTCTTGGCATTTTCGTCGGCGGTAAGAATGACTTCGTTGCCGTTTGCATCCTTGGCAATTGTTTTAGTGCTTAAAGGACTGGGCAATGATTCGCACATTACGTTCATCAGGTTGAATATACCCTTGTTGGTCAAAGCGCTTCCGCCAAGAACGGGTATGGTGATGCCTTTGAGCAAACCTACGGAAATACCTCTGTTTATTTCCTCGTCCGTCAGAGGTATGCCGTCGAAGAACTTCATCATCAGTTCGTCGTCGCTTTCCGCGGCAACTTCCACAACTCTTTCGCGGAAGTTGTTGTACTGCTCCATAAACTGTTCGGGAATAGGTTGTCCGCCCTGTCCGTGATCTCCGAAGGAGAAATACTGTCCGGAAACAACACTGACATAACCTTTCATCTTGTTGTCTACCATTTCGGGGAAGAATACGGGAGCGACCTTCTTGTATTTAGCCTCTATTGCCTGTACCGTGTGCTTAAAGTTGCTGTTTTCCTTGTCGATACCGTTGATGAACAACATTGCGGGTATCTTGTTGGCAATACAGTAATCCAATGCCTTTTCCGTGCCTACCGTAAGCGTACCCGATGCGCCCGTCACGATGATTGCGCTGTCCGCTACTGAAAGAGCCTCCATCATTTCGCTTTCGAAATCGAAATAGCCCGGCACGTCGATGAGATTGAATTTGACATTGTTGTAAACACAATTTGCCGTGGCAAGACTGATGGATATTTTCTTGGATATTTCTTCCGGATCGAAATCCATTGTGGTGTTGCCATCGTCAGTTTTGCCTTGTCTGTCAATAGCTTTAGCATTAAACAAGATGGCTTCCGCCAATGTGGTTTTTCCTTCACCACTGTGTCCGATGAGAGCAACATTACGAATGTCTTTTGCTAAAAATCCTGCCATTTTAAAACTCCTGTATAATAAATTTTGCATTGCAAAACGTAAATTCCTTATAAAAAATCTGACGTTTCCAAATACACATAAACTAATTATATACTAATGAATGTCCGATTTCAATAGTATTTGAAAATTTCTCCCACCATTTTGCAATATTTTATACGATTTTCCTGCTCGTTTGAGGAGAATGTAAGTTTTAAAGTGCTTTCCTGCTCTCTGTTTTTGCGTTTAAACATCTTTTTGACTCTCGACACCACGCCGTCCCCTCCGTCGAATATCTTGACTGCCGGAAAAATGGCGCGCAATACGTCGTCAAAAAGCCAGTAACGCGAATTGCCCAGAGCGATACAATCGAAAGTGCCTTCGTATTCAAGCAGTGCCGATTCCAGCAAAGAGCGCGCGGCACGTTTGGACAATCCGTAACACAACTTGTCCTCATCTACTACACACACCGTTGCCGTCGGAAACTGCTGTCTTCCGACGCGTTCTTTTACAAATTCCGAACACAGCACAAGCGCATGGGAAACCGTGTATTGAACGGCGTGCTGTACAGGCGGTTCGTACCCTACAAACAGCACATCGGGATACTTTTTACGCAATATACCTATACACGCGCAAGTCATGTTGCTGTCAGTAATAATCACGGCGTCAGTGCCGTCATTGATAAGTTCAGCCGCCCTTTGAAGTCCTGTTTTTACAAGTTGATCGCTTGCCATCGCGCTGTAATCGCAATCCACATCGGAAAAATACCGGTAATCGGCAACTACCGCGGACATCAGTTTGCTCAGTATTCCCATACCTCCTGCACCGCAGTCCCAAACCACAATATTGTACATATAAATCCCCCCAAACAAGTCTGTAAAAGCCACAATGTGCACAATATAATTTATTACATACCGTCTGTTTTAATGATTTATTCAACTGCACAAAAAAATAGTAAAAAAGTGTTGCTTATTCCACAAAAATGTGCTAATATATTAGGGCATAAAACGAGAATATTGTTATCTTACAAGGAGTACACAATGCCCAATATTAAATCTGCTAAAAAAAGAGTTGCGGTAACGGAAACGAAAAAACTTCAAAACCAGATGGTACGTTCCCAGATGAATACCGCTATCAAGAAGTTTAACGCTGCTATTTCCGAAAACAACGTCGAACTGGCAAAGGAATTGTTGCCTGTCGCAAGTTCCAAGATCGACAATGCAGCAACCAAGAAAGTTATACACAAGAATGCCGCTAACCGCAAAAAGGCACAAATTGCCAAGACATTGTCTCAGTTGGAAAAGGGCGTAATTGTGATCAAGGTTGACGCTAAGACGTTGAAACAGGCCGAACAGAAGGCTGCCGCTCAGAAGAAGGCGGAAGAAGCCGCAGCAATCAAGGCTCAGAGAAACGAGACCAAGAAGGCTAAGGAACAGGCTAAACAACCTGTAGAAAAGAAGACTGCCAAGAAGACCGCAGCTAAGAAAACGGCTAAGAAAGACGCCGAATAATTAACGTATGCGATTGACGCACTGCTTTTGCAGTGCGTTTTTTAATGCTTTTGTTTACGCGGACGAAAGTAACGAAAAGATTTAAAAACAGCCCGACGTTGTTTAAAAAGACTCGCTGTTCAACAGTTTTAAACGTGTTTAAAAAGTATTAAACCGAACCAACGCCTTTCGCAACCTCCGTTACTTCGGTTTCAAACAAAAAAATATAAATACAAGACAATCACATATTTAAAACGCTGTGAGTTATAAATTCTAAAAGCCGTAAACTCTAAAAAAAGGAACGTTGTTTTTTACCAACGTTCCTTTAATTGTAATTTATATCGTCCGTGTCTATAATTATGGCGTTATTTGCAGACAGGCTGTCGAAATATCTGTTTTCCAAGGGTATCCACTTTTCGGCAAACGCCCTGAATTTTTCCCTGCCCTCACGTTGAAGAAGGCGTATGCGCTGTTCCGAATCGCTCACGGTAAGAAGCGTTTCCAGGTCGTAAAAACTTCGCAGAGCGGGGTGCAGACTGTAAGAGCCCTCCACTACGATGAGTCTTTTGGGGTTGACGTTGACGTCGTAGTAAACATTGTCGGAACAACTGTATCTGCGGTAGGTAAAAGGTTTGTCCTTTCTGACCTCTTTCAACACTTCGGCAAGACGCTCGTAATCTATATTTCCTCCTACCTGCGACAGTCGCTCACGAGTACGCATTTCGGGAGGCAGGAAAAAGTCGTCGCAATGTATAACCGTACAGAAATTGTAGTACCTGCTAAGAACATCTGCGTAAAACGATTTGCCGCTACCGCACTTGCCGTCTATTGCCACTACCACATTCAGTTTCTTGTACAACAGATTGTCTATTGCTGAAATAAGAGGCAACAATACGGCGTGCCGTTTGTAAACGACTCTGTAATGAGGACGGTAATTGAGACGGTAGGCAACCGAATGATGAACGGGAGCGGGTTTCACAAAGGAAGACACGTAACGTTTTACCGCGTTGACGTCAAGGTCTATCAAAGAGTTTTCCGTAGCGGAAACAAACTGTCCGAGACGGGCATTGAATCCCTCCGCACTGCCTTTTACGTTTACTTTCTTCATCATGTCGGAAAGAGTGTTGCAGTTGTATCCCGCTTTAACGAAAGGCACCAGATTGACTCTTGCAAAATCGGAACTGATCTGGTCGAACAGCACCTGTCCGATATCGTCCGATGCGGTAAGATTGGAACACTCGTCTTTTATAATGTTTTCGTTGTTAGCCCCCAGACAGTGTTCGCATCCGAATTCCGCCTGAAATATCTGCTTGACAAAATCCTGCTGTCTCATCAAAGGATAACGGTAATAACTGTCAATAAGATATTTCAACATCAGTTTTTGTCCTTATCCTTACCGCTTTGATTGCCGGTATTGAAGATTTTGCTCATTTCCTCAAAGAAAGTTGCGCTGTCCTTGAACTGACGGTAAACGGCAGCAAATCTTATGTAGGCAACTTCGTCCAGTTCTTTCAATTCGTTCATTACGAGATCGCCTATTTTTTGCGAAGATATTTCCTGTTCGAGACTGTTGTAGAGACTTTTTTCTATATTGTTTACTATGACGTCTATTTGCGCCATAGAAACGGGGCGTTTTTCACAGGCGCGTATTATGCCGTTTTTGACCTTGCTTTTGTCATAAGACTGCCTTGTGCCGTCACGCTTTATCACCAGAAAAGGCACCGTTTCGATAGTTTCAAATGTGGTGAACCTTCTTCCGCAACCAGTACATTCGCGTCTTCTTCTGATCGACTTGCCGTCTTCGGTATGACGCGAATCTATTACTTTGCTGTCTTCGCAGCCGCAAAACATACACCTCATGATTTCACCGTCCCGTAGTCTTTACCCAACAAATCGGTAAGACGTTGTAAAACTATTTCGTAATCCAGCGCGGGATTTGTGCCGTCCGTGTCAAACTTGGACAGCGTTTCAGCGTTCCACATTCTGGAAACGGTGGGCGTAAGTTCGTCGGCGACCACCAGTCTTCCGTTGATACGTCCGAATTCCACCTTAAAATCGGCAACGACGATACCTATCTTCTTCATTGTGTCCACCAGCACCTTGTTGATGCGGCTGACGGTATAGCACATGTTTGCCAGTTCTTCACGGGTACACAGTCCCATTGCATAAGCGTGATATTCGTTGATGACAGGGTCTCCCAGTTCGTCGCTCTTGTAACAGAATTCCAACACAGGCGCTTTGAGGCGCATACGTTCGGGCAATCCCAGACGCTGACACATCGTGCCTGCCGTGTAATTTCGCACCACTACTTCCACAGGTATCATTTCCGCAAGATGCATGACGGATTCCGTGTCCGAATACTTGCATTTAAAGTGCGTCAGTATTCCGTTTTCTTCCAGCAATTTTTGCAGATAAGCGTTTATCTGGTTGCTGAGCGCGCCTTTCCCGTGAAAAAACACGTGTTTTTTACCGTGGTAATTTAAGGCATCGTCTTTGAACTCGACTATTACCAGTCTGTCGTTTTGCGTTGCCCACACTCTTTTTGTCTTGCCTTCGGCAATCAATTCTTTTTTTTCGTATTGCATGTCAGCACCTCTTTGGTCAATTAGCATTATATTTAAAAACAAAAATTACGTATTTATTGGCGTTTAACGTTATATCCTTGATGCACTTGACGGAACTGCCCGTCATCTTCTGGTCGCAATGGCGACTTTTTACAAGTTTTTTGACGGTGTTGGGCAAATACAGATCCGCCACGGCGTCACGTTTGTTGCGCAACGTTACCACCAGTTGCGACTTCTCGGTGTCGGTACGGCAGGAAACTTCCGTGCCGTTTTCCGCCATCATTCCCGAAAAAGCCACGTTCCATTCGTAAGGAATACAAGGCAGAATCTTTATCACGTTGCCGTGCGAATACATCAGCATCTGCTGAACGGCATTCATTACAGCCATGTTGGTGTGCAACTGTACGGGACAACTTTCTCCGCTGCCGCATATACCCATTCCGCGCCAGTCCTTGTCTACGAATGCCAGGTTGGACATCATACTGCCCTTTACGAGATTTTCAAGACAGGCTATCGTGTGATGAGTGTTTTCCAGACGTGCGAATACATTTGCAAGTACCGATGTGCTGAAACTGTTTTGCGCAAACGCCTCTTTCATCTTGCGTTCCGCAGTGCGCAGGTAATCGTCTTTTTCGTCGTCGTCGCTCAGAAAGTTTACCTGATCTCCGAAATACGCTCCGTAAAGCGTTCCGGTGGAAATTCCCGTGTAGTCGTTGGAAACCGCACAGTTGATAAATTCCTTGAATATCCCGTCACTGTTGAGTTGCTGACGCGGAATAAGTTCCAACATTTTTCCCCACTTGGGAAGTTCGGACTTGTTGACGGAAAGCAACTTGCTGATTTCAATGAGATTTTCGTAAAAATCGCGTGCAATGGCAAAGTCAAGCGCACTGTTCTGGGCGACTACGGGACGTTTGTCCATTATTTTTTCGGCGTCGCCCACACGCATGGGCAGGGCGGAAGGACTGCTTACCAGCACACCGTCCTTTTGCTGAAAGAATTCCGAATAAAATATCGCCACTTCCTTCATGAAAGGTAAAAGGTGGGATTTAATAAACTTGTAGTTTTGCGTGTAAACGGCAAACTTGTAGTAGAAATTGGCAAGCCAACCGGCACAGCCAGTAAAATATACGGCGAAAGTATCGGTACTGCCTATTCTGCCCGTCTTGGGAGCAAATACAACGGGCACTACAATTCCGTGGCAACCGAACAGACGCATCGCGTTGTTCTGGTAGTCGTTTAAATTGTTTTCGTGACGTTTGAATGTCTGTTCAATATCCACATCCAGTTTGCCTTGCAGACAGGGAAGATATATCATCTGCATTTCGCCGGAAAAACATCTTATTGCACGGTAAGGCTTGTAGTTGCCGTTCCACAGTCCTATCGGGCTGAACAACTGTCCTTCTGCCGAACCGCTTACCCACAGGTATCTGCCGTATTTGTAAAGTTTTTCCGCAAGAGCAGGGGGAAATTGTCCTTCATTAGCCTGCAAAAGCAGTTGTTCTATATTGCATTCTTCGCCGTTACTCATATCCAACTGCACTGACGAATACAGGCGTGAATGAAGATGAGCATGTCCTTTCAACAGTTTGTCGTAACCGTCGCGCACTACTTCGAGTTGGTCGTGTAGTTTTATCCACTGTTTTTCGTGCGAAGTCGCTGTAAACGTTCTTGCAAGTATAAGTACCGACGAAGCGTTTACCACTTTAAGGCAATTGCTTTCGTACCGCAACATTCCCCCGGTGTTTATTACGCGGGCTACCAGACCGAAGTCTTTGCCGTCTTCGAAATTACGCGCGGAAAAGTACATATACTGTTTGTCGTACTCGGAAACGGCGTCGTCGGGCAAACTGACTACGTCGGCGTCGTTTGTTCCGCCTTTATCCATCAGACACAGCGACAGATCCACGTTGACGGGCGCTGACCCCTGTTTGGTAATCTGATAAACTACAAGTCCGTTTTCACGGGATACAAACAACTGACGCAAGAAATTGGTCGTGCCGACACGGTATTCGACGCGCACTTCTCCCGACGACATGTCGATGCTTCGGCTGTAATCGGTGGGAATACCTGACACGGCGAAATCCGCGTTTATCTTGCACAGAGGCAGACTGTACTCGGGACGGGAACGGTAATTTTTCTGTCTGAGGGCATTGGGCAAGACCTTCTGCGCCCCCTTAAAATCGTCGTTTTCCAGTTTTTTGCGCACATCGTCCATCTTTTCGGCGATGTCGGGCACAACGTTGATGCGACCCAGCCAACTCAACGAACTGTCGTTGACGAGAATCTTTTCATTTGCAATTCCGCCGTAGACATTTGCGCCTATTTTACCGTTTCCGGCAAAAAGACCTTCGCGCCACTTTTCCCCCCACCAGCCGGCAGGAGTACAGAACTTTAAAATGTCCGAATTTTTTTTAGCCATATTGCACCATTATGCACAACAGGTCGACGCCTGTTACTGCATACCGTTTAAAGTATATCAAAAATCACGGCGGATGTCCATACCCTATGCCTCTTTGCATCAAATTTATTTCTTTAAATCAAATAAACGTTTTGCGCCCATTGCAAGGCTCCGTAAATAAAGACAACGGCACGGCTGTAAAAACCGTGCCGTAAAACTATAATCAATTCAACTTGTGCCTGAATAAAAATTTATTGAAAATACTTTATCGGTAACGTCACAGAACTCTTGCAAGGAACTGTCTTGTGCGCTGTTCGGAAGGGTTGGTAAATATCACGTCGGGACTTCCCTCTTCCGCAATCACACCGTTGTCCATAAAAACAACCCGTGTGGAAACGTCCCTTGCAAAAGCCATTTCGTGCGTGACAACTATCATTGTAAGCCCCGACCTTGCAAGATCGGTCATTACAGCCAGCACTTCTCCGACCATTTCGGGATCGAGTGCGGAGGTAGGCTCGTCAAACAGTATCACTTCGGGATTCATGCAAAGAGCGCGCGCTATGGCAACACGCTGCTTCTGTCCGCCTGACAACTGCGACGGGCGTGCGTTGATATACTGCGTCATTCCCACCTTGTCAAGATATTTCATGGCGACTTCGCGCGCTTGGTGTTTATTACGTTTCAGCACCTTTATCTGACCTACACAACAATTCTGCAATGCGGTCATATTGTCAAACAAGTTGAAATTCTGAAACACCATTCCAACTTCGGCACGGTAACGGTGAACGTCGAACTTTTTGTCTTGAATGTCGTTACCGTGATAAAGTATTTCGCCTCCTGTGGGTTTTTCCAACAGATTCAAACATCTGAGCATAGTGGACTTACCGCTTCCCGACGCTCCTATGACGGAAATGACTTCCCCTTTGCCGACTGTCATGCAGATGCCTTTCAATATGTGATTGTCGCCGTAATTTTTGGTAAGATTGTTTACAGTAAGTATTGCGTCAGTCATTGATTATTCCCCCCTTTGCCGTAGCAGGCGTTTCCGACACAATGTCGCTGTTGTACAAGGAATAATTTGCCTTGCCGTTGAGTTTGCGTTCCAGCAACCTGAGCAGTCTCGTAATGGAAAACGTCAGTATAAAATACACGACGCTTATTATCAGATAGGCTTCGAAAGTGCGGTACGTACCTAAAATTATTATATTGCCCACGGCAAACAGGTCTATAAATCCCGCAAGTACCGAAAGCACGGAAGTATCCTTGATGTTGATTACAAATTCGTTGGACACGGCAGGCAGTATATTTCTTATCGTCTGAGGAAGGATGACGCAACTCATCGTCTGCCGATGCGTCATACCTATTGCAAACGCTCCTTCGAACTGTCCTTTGTCCAGCGAGTTGATGCCGCCGCGCACGATTTCGGCGATGTAGGCACCTGTGTTTATGGAAACGATGAGCAATCCAGCAACAAAAGTATTCATTGTGACGCCGTTGTTTACTAAGGCGTAGCCCCAGTAAATAACCATAGCCTGCACCATCATCGGCGTACCTCTGAAAATTTCCACATAGGCGCTCAGCAGAAAATTGTAAATTTTTTGCCAAATTTTTCCCGCCTTTGTACGGGCTTCGGGCAATGTGCGGACAAATCCCACTAACAGCCCGATGACCATTCCTGCCAAAGTACCTATAATGGAAACAAGCACGGTAGTACCTACGCCTTCAAGAATTTTTGTCCAGTATTTGCCGATGATATAAGCCACATTCCCGAAAAATCCCAGTTCCACCGATTCTACGGGTTGCTGATCTATCGCTTCCTGCATCATTACGGCGCGGGCATCTTCATCGAGCGTAGCAAGAATGGCATTAATTCGTGAAGTAAGAGAAGAGTTTTTTCTCAGTCCCACTGCCAACTGCGTATCGCCTTCCGAAGCGGTAAAGCCGTTTTCGTTGTTTTTGAGTTGAATATAAGTCAGTTCGCTGTTGGCGGCACAGTCGGCTATTGCTCCCGGTTCTTCCGCCACGTACCCGTCAATAACATTGGACTTCAATGCCGTAATCATGAGGGCAAACGTGTCGTACTGCTCGGCGTCGGTTACGGTGCGGATCTGCGACAGCGCGTCGACATGAAACGTTCCCCTTTGCGCGACTATATTAGCCCCCTGAAAATCGTCAAGTTGAGTTGCGTCTTTATACTTACCGTCTTTGCGTACCACTATTACCAGATTGGATTCGTAATATTTATCGGAAAAGTCAATGGATTTTTTACGTTCTTCTGTGGGACTCATTCCGGCGATAATGGAATCTATCGTTCCTGCGTTGAGCGCGTTTATCAGGCTGTCCCATTCCAGCGCGTACACTTCCAGCGTTACGCCCATCTGCTCGGCAATGTATTTTGCCACTTTGACATCGTAGCCGTTGGCAAATTCGCCGTTCTGATTGCTTATTGCAACCGCTCCGTTGGCGTCCGTTGTCTGACGGTAGTTATATGGAGCGTATCCCGCTTCCATCCCCACACGCAACACGCCTCTGTCTGTGACCGTCTGAAAATCGTCTTCCGAGGACAGCGCAAAGGCAGTGTTGCCCGTTGAAAACATTCCCGTTGCGGACAATGCGATCACCGCAACCGCTATTAAAAGCAATACTCTCTTCATTTGGTTTCTCCTTACTAAAACTGTTTTTAGTAGAAATCACGCCGATTGCATAAAAACAGCGGTTTGCATAAGACAGCAAACCGCATCGAAAATAAATATATTTCGTAATATGCGATAGCTCTCCACTGAACGTGACAGTACAACGCATATTTTACGTTGTCCCAGCAAGGAAGCCTACGGTACGGCTGTCCTGACTTCGGCGACATTTCCTTTCCGCTGTCACTGCTACCGTGCATTGTGACAACTTACTGATAAAGGCCGCTCCTCTACCTGTGCAATAAGTTAACATTTTTTAAACGCTTTGTCAACTGTTTAAAACGGCATCGTCTAAAATTAGGGCATTTCTACAGACCTTACAAACCGTCTTTAATATTTAATTGATCGAACAAAACAAACAAAATAATCGCAGAAAAGAAAAGTCAGGCTGCGAAAAAAGTCGCAGCCTGTAAGTTGATTGTCATTCGCTTACGTAGTGAGTGTGTTTTACTATCCACTTCTTTAAACTTATGGACAGCCAGAAACCGTATATTCCCAACGTGACGACTGTCAGCAAAAGCCACTTTATCCACTGTCCGAAAAGTTGCAAACCTGTGCCGTCAAAGTACTGTCTTTTACCCAGTATTATTGTGTGTTTTACAAAAAAGTTGTACTTGATGCACGTCGCCCACGGAAGACATATACCCAACGTGACTACCGTAATAAGTCCGGAAAGAAGATTTGTTCCTATCATTTTCAAAAGACCGCCGTCAAACTTGCTCTTTCCGGCAATGTCGTGCGCCATTTGATATTCTTCCAGTTGCTTGCGGTAAAGAGCAATGTCCTCAACGTTGTCGTTTCGCACTGCCTGCGCGAGATTGTCGCTCAGTTTGCCGTATTCTTCCATTTCGGCGTTGGTGCAGTCATAAGTGTGTGACGTCACCCATTTTGTAATGTTGATACCCAGCCAGAAGGAATAAATTCCCAAAGTTACTATTGACAGCAACCACCAGAGAATGTATTTTACAAATAACTGTCCGCCGTTTCCGTTGAAAGCAAGCCTTTTGCCGTCCACTACGGTGTGCACTACCTGCCAACGCTTTACCATACACATCGCCCACGGATAGGCAATTCCCAACGTTACTGCGGTGAGCAACGCTCCCAGCAGTTTGTACCCGATCAATTGAATAAGTCTGCCGTCGAAGTAACTTGCCTTGTCAAGCCCAGTCTGTTTCTGGTAGGCAACTATCTGTTTGCTTATTTCTTCAGCCTGTGCGTAATTACCGTCCTTGTATGCCCTGTCTTTCTTTTTATACAGCGCAATAAGTCCTGCAAGTTCACGGTTTTGCTGCAAACGCGATTGTTTTCTTTCCGAAGCCTGTTTTTTCAGTTCGGCATCGTGTTCGGTAAAATAAGCATTGTCTTTTTTTGTCTTGTAATTTGTCGCGCATTTAGCCAAATGCCACACCGCCAGTGCAATCTGCACGACATAAAGCAAGTAAATAACAATCACGGACAAATTTACGCCGTAAAGCGGTCTTTCGCTTGAACCGAAACTTGTAGCGATGTAGACAAGCAACACCACAGGCAACAATACGGCAAGATATACGGCATTTAAGCAAAGCAGTATTTTCATCTTTTTTACAAAAAGACGAATGCAATAATTTACCGCTACAACCGCAAGCATAAGCGACCATGATACGATTGCAAACAGTATAAGAAAAGTGATGTCGTACGCATAGGACAGTGTTACAGTCAGCAGAGTAAACAATATCAGAAGCGCAAACTGTACGCCCCACAGTACAATGTTGAACGAAGTTACCTTGTTGTACCGGACTTCCGCCTTTTGCCGACGTTCCTGACTGATTGCGAGAAGATGTTGTTCTTTTTTCTGATGACGTTGCTCGGCTTTTAAAGCAGTTTGCTCCTGCAACTCTTTGCGCCGTTGCTCCTTTTCCTCTTGCAATGCACGTTGACGTTGCTCTTTTTCTTCCTGCAGTTTTTCTTCACGTGCCTTGATTTCCGATTGACGTTGTTGTTTGATTTGTGCAGATTGTCTGCGCTTTTCGTCGTCAAGTCTTTGCTTGTCGGCAATGTACTCGGCAATCTCAGCATCGGCAGCCTCGTAACCTGCTTTTTTATACGCACTGTTTTTCACTGCCAGCACTATCGGGAAAACCAACAACGTGACTAATGCGTAAAAAATCAGCGGATATGCGGGATAAATCAAGAAACGATTGAAATCCTCTATAAGACTGTAATCGACTCCGCCGTTCTGTATTTCCATAAACACAAGACCAATCATCGGAATAATGGAAACAGAACCTATAAAACTGAGAAAATCGCCCAAAGCGACACGACCTTTTCTTTTTCTGACAGACTTATACTTGTAGTAATTTTTTACCAAAATCAACTGATAAACAAGAACGGCTACGTGTATCAGCACTATCGCGGAAGACATGGGAAAAACAAATACGCCGTTTTTCGACATGATTGTGAAAAGTCCGCCGAGCGTAACCACGTCGCAGCAAAGCACATATGCCGAGATTATCAGAAACAGTATAGATACTCCCCTGCCGAATTTAAAGGCTTTTAAAACCTTTGACATACAATACCCTCCCCCGATCTTTAAAAGATACTGAATTTATTATAACAACATCTGCTTGTATGTCAACAAAATGACTTGAATTTGAGAAATTAATTACAATATAATGGCTTTATTGACATTGAAAAATTTTGTCCGACATAAGCCCTCACGCTTATATTTTGTAAATTAAGGCTTTTGAGCAATTAAAAACGCACGTGTCAGTAACAGTTTTTCAAAAATCCATAAGACTTTGAAAACGCGAAAATTACTGCACGTGCGCATAAATTCAGTTTCGACAACTTGTATTTTAATCGGAAATGTCGCCTTTGCTGACTTCGGAAGACCTTTTTTTGATTACTTTGGGAAAAGTCAGGAATATTACCGTACCTGTAATCACTCCTGCCGTAAGATCGGCAATACCTTCCGACATATACACCCCCTTAAAGCCTATTGTAGACGACAGTATAAAACACAGAGGTATCAGAATGACTACCTTGCGCAGTACTGCAAGAATAACGGCTGTTTTACCCTGTCCCAGTGCGACATTGATATTCTGCAACGTCATCTGAACGGGAAACATTATCGTTCCCATTATGAACAAAGGCAAATATTTTGTAACAATGGCGGAGACATCCTGTTCGGCATTGAACACTATGCAGTAAATGTCGGGAAATACCATGGACAAAGTATATACCGTAACGGCGAAAACAACGGCAATTATAAAGGTATATTTTATGGACTTTGTAAGCCTTTTACCGTTTCCCGCTCCGTAGTTGTAACTTACAAAGGGAGCGATGCCGAATCCCATTCCGTTCAACGGCAGCGAAATGAGTTGCAATGCCGACATCATTATGGTAAGTGCGGCGGTATATGCGCTGTCAGTACCTCCAGTGGACATTTTAAGACACACGTTAAACACCACTTGTATCAGGCTTTCCGTCAGCGTCATTATAAATTGCGACAGACCGAGAAAAAGAATACCTCCCAACACCTTTTTGTCCACAGACATCTGTCTGACGTTCAAGCGAAAAACGGAGCCTTTGTTCAGAAATACCGTCATCACCCACACAAAGGATGCAAACTGCGAAATGACAGTCGCGAAACTTGCTCCTTTAACGCCAAGTCCCAAAACGGGAATAAATATATAGTCAAGCAGAATGTTGAGCAACGCGCCCAGCAAAGTGGTACCCATTGCTACAAAAGAATGTCCCTGCGCGCTGATAAAGGGATTGAGTCCCTGCACCAGTATTATAAATATTGTACCCAATGAATAAATTTTAAGATACTCGGTGGCGTAGACCACGGCGTCGTCGGGACACCCGAACAAAGTTACTACGGGTTCGGCAAAAACATTCATCAACACTGTGAGCACCGCGCCTATTGCTACAAGGGAAATGAAACTGTTGTTGAAGCATTTGTTGGCTGCAACCTTGTCCCCTTCGCCAAGTTTGAACGACGCTCGCGGAGATCCGCCGAGGCCAATCAGGTTGGCAAACGCCTGAACAATTATAGTGATGGGCAAAACCACTCCCAGAGCGGCAAGCGCCTGCGTACGTATCTGCTCTATGCCCGAAACAAACATACGGTCAACTAAATTGTAGACAAAACTGATTAACTGAGCAATTACCGCAGGAAGTATCAGTCTGATGGCTACGGGGAAAATTTTGCCTTTATTAAACTGTTGCGTTACATCTTTCATACTTTCTCTGTCCGTACCGAAATATCAATAAAAGGTGTTTAATCATTGTGTACAATACAGGCTTTGCACATTGTCTGCCGTAACACAGTCAAACATTCTTACTCCAATGGGGCGCAATGCACGTTGATGTCCAAACGTCCGGCATCTTACACACGGCAACAGTATTTCCGTTGCGCCAATCGTATATTTTTCAAAAAAAAAGCCTTTCGAATGTTCGAAAGGCTTTTTAATGGATGCGGCAAAACTCTATCCTCCCGGGCCGTGTCCAGCCAAGTACTTTGAGCGCTGATGGGCTTAACTTCTGTGTTCGGTATGAGAACAGGTGGACCCCAACAACTAAATCACCGCAATGGTATTTACAACGCCTGAGCGTATGTAATCGGTTTGTGCTCCGTTTGCACTGTTGCTACCCGTCCAACGGAGAAAGACGTCGGTAACGTAAGGAACATTGACAACTGCATATCACAATCAAGTTCAAGCAAAGAGTCCTGTGTTTGTTTATCGTATTCAAGGCTTGTCAAATTATTTTGAACAAGCGCTCGGCCTATTAGTATCAATCAGCTGAATGTATTACTACACTTACACCTTTGACCTATCAACCTTGTGGTCTACAAGGGGCCTTACCAAAAAGATATCTTATCTTTGGGTGGGTTTCACACTTAGATGCTTTCAGCGTTTATCCCGTCCGTACTTCGCTACCCAGCCATGCCTCTGGCGAGACAACTGGTGCACAATTGGTACGTCCATCCCGGTCCTCTCGTACTAGGGACAGATCCCATCAAATATCTTACGCCCACGATGGATAGGGACCGAACTGTCTCACGACGTTCTGAACCCAGCTCG
>ENA-OYZE01000122-OYZE01000122.1-human-gut-metagenome-genome-assembly--contig:-NODE-122-length-38448-cov-8.901545_pt1 | contig 38448 bp, 39 predicted proteins | sample MGYA00243259_ERZ653469 | MGnify/ENA primary metagenome ERZ653469 (study PRJEB26926, sample SAMN06164913) | human gut metagenome | biome: ENVO:00009003; feature: ENVO:2100002; material: ENVO:00002003...
ACCTATTGTGCACCTGTTGTCGCGCCAGCGGCACGGCAGGGTAGCGAAGTGCGGAGCAGATAAACGCTGAAAGCATCTAAGCGTGAAACTGACCTCAAGATAAGGTATCCCATATCAAAAGATAGTAAGACCCCTTAAAGACGATAAGGTAGATAGGTCGGAGGTGTAAGTGCGGTAACGCATTGAGCTGACCGATACTAATAGGTCGAGGGCTTGATCTCAACGTGAAGTTGAGAAGAACAGAACGAAACGTATCTTGAAACGAGAGATCTATGATTTCACGGACCTGAAGCTTTACTTGAAAAGAAAGAGATTATGGACTTGCAGTTCAGTTGTGAATCTGCGGAAGAAGCAGGTTCAGGCGAAGCGGAGGAAAATCCGCGAGAAAAAAGTAACCGAGACATGGGGGAAAACATAGATCGGTTACGGCCATGATATTACGTCCCGGAAGGGATCTAATATACCATGGTGGTGACGATAGCAGAGAGGATCCACCTGTTCCCATCCCGAACACAGAAGTTAAGCTCTCTCACGCCGAAAGTACTTGGGCCTCGACCCCGGGAGGATAGGTAGTTGCCACCTTCAAACTTGAAAAAGCACCTCAAACGAGGTGCTTTTTCTCTGTCTGAAGATCAAGCGATACAGGAGCAATGCTCCTTTGCCCCGTTCTCTTGCCCCTACGGGGCGGCGTTGATATGAAGAAAGGGGCAAAGAAAGGCAAACGGCCGCCCCGCCTCCATGTGCCGGAATGCGGTCATTGTTTGCTTGCTTTGAGGCGCGCCACCATCGCTTTGAGATGCGCGGCGTTCTCCTCGTCGGAGATGGTGGGGTCTTTCGTAAATTTCTCGCAGGGGAGAGCGGGGCAGTTCCCGCAGTGTTTCAGTTTTTTCCCGTTGACGCAGCAATCATAGACGGCGCAGACGGGCTCTCCCGTGTATTGGAGCCAATGGACTTTGCCCTCGATCTTGGCGCAGCCCGCGCAGGAAGCCGGAAAGAGCGCGCACTCCGCGCACACCGCGCCGCAGGGCGAAGGCTGCACGAATTCATCCTTCCAGAACCACCATCTGAGCTTTGCGGAATCGGGGGAAGGCGTGTTGACGTAGTACTCGACAGCGCGGTATAAGTAGAGCTGGCAGCGGTCAAGGAGGGTGCCGCGCAGGGCGCATTCCTCGTCGTAGAGCTCCTGCGCCGTCTTGCCTTTCAGCGAGGCGATGGTCGTATATCCCATCGCAAGCAGGTCTTGTTCCGTCCGTTTCCCTACATTGGGGATGTTTTTCAGTTCGCTCATGGGTTTTCTCCGTTCCTTATTGCTTTCATTATAGTAGAAAGCGGCGGACGTGTCAAGGGGCAAGGGAACAAATGCGCGGTGAAATCGCTTGACGGGAGAGGGGCGGATGCGGTATCATGGGGGCGACAGAAGGTTTTCGGGTAACACTTCTGAATAAAAAAACCGAGGTACAACTTCATGAAGCAATTTTTTACCACCAAACGCATCTGCCGCGCCGGCATCATCGCCGCGCTGTATGTTGCGTTTACTTATGCCTTCGGGGCGATCGCCTATGAGGGATATCTGGAGATCAGGCCCGCAGAGGCGCTCACCATCCTCCCCCTCTTCTTCCCCGAGGCGGTCCCCGCCCTCTACATCGGCTGCATGCTGGCAAACTTAGGCTCGCCCTTCCTCGTCTACGACGTGTTCATCGGCTCGCTCGCAACGCTCCTTGCCGCCCTTGCGACATGGGGCGTCGGGAAGCTCATCCGCAGTCACGCGGCGCGGGTGGCGGTCGGGGGCATCTTCCCCGTCCTCTTCAACGCCTTCTGTATCCCGCTTGTCATCGTCTTTTTGTGCGATACTTTGGTCGCGGAGACGGCGGCGGCAAGTTATTGGTTCTTCGTCGGCTCGCTTGCGGCGACGCAGGTGCTGTGGGTGTATGCCCTCGGCGTGCCGCTCTACTATTTTGTGTATAAGATGAGGAAGAAGGGCGTTTCCGCCTTCCTCGACGGCAAGAAGCAAAAGCCCGCCGAAGCCGTGCATACCGCGTAAAGATAAAACGCCGCGCCCGAACGCGGCTGAAAGATAGGAAGCGCCGCGCCGCTCCCCTTGGGGAGCGGCGCGGCGCATTTTGATGAAAATTACGGTTGATAGAAAGCGGGGCGGGGGCATACTGCTTTTTATAATAAGGCGACTCCCTCAGTCTCGCTTCGCTCGACAGCTCCCTCAGGGAAGGAGCCAAGGAAGATGGCGAATGCCCTGCTCCGACGAGGGAGGCAATGGGTCACAAAATATTTTCCAGCACGAGTTTGGTGAAGGGGACTTCCTCCATGAAATCGGCGGGGCGGAAGACGACGTGGTTGAATTTGGCGTACTGGAAAAGATGCGGCTTCAAAAGGACGGGCGTCGGCACGTCCAGCTCGTCGCAGATGTCGGCAAGATAGCGGAAAAATTCCGAATAGGTGAAGCGCTCTTCCCGCGCGTACACCGTCTGTTTTTCGATGTGGTCGCCTTGATAGACCTTTCCCCAGATACGAAACATACCGCCATTATAGCCGATTTTTTGCAAAAAAGCAAATGTGTTTGACTTTTTCTTCCGATTTCTCTATAATGAGAAAATAAAAGCGTAAGGGAGGAAGCTATGAACAAGCTGGAACGCGAGATCCTCGACGTTTTGACGGCGGACTGCCGCTGCCCCGCGGAGAAAGTCGCCGTGATGGTCGGGGAAGAGAAGGAAAAGGTGGAAAGCGCCATCCGCGCGATGGAACAGCGCGGCACCATCGTCAAGTACGCGGCGCTCGTCAACCTCGACGAGGAAGAGGACGAGTGCGTGGAAGCGCTCATCGAAGTCAAGGTCACCCCGCAGAGCGGTTCGGGCTTTGACGGCATCGCCGAAGAGATCGCCCAGCACGACGAAGTCAAGACGCTGTACCTTATGAGCGGCGCCTACGACTTCCTCGTCATCGTGGAGTCCAAGTCCATCAAGGGCGTTTCGCGCTTTATTTCCGAGTGCATCTCCACCTTCGACTGCGTCATCTCCACGGCGACGCACTTCATCCTCAAAAAGTATAAGATCGAGGGAGCCATGACGAAGAAACAGCCGCGGGGCAGGCTCTCCATCCAGCCATGAGGGACTTTCTCAATTCCCGCTCCAAGGCGTTGAAGCCCAGCGGCATCCGCAAATATTTCGACATCGTCGAGCATATGCCCGACGCCATCTCCCTCGGCGTCGGCGAGCCCGACTTCGTCACCCCGTGGGAGGTGCGTTCGGCGGGCATCCGTTCGCTGCAGCGCGGCTTTACGCAGTACACGGGCAACCGCGGGCTTCAGGAGCTGCGCACCCTCATCGCGCGGTATTTGAAAGAGCGCTTTTCGGTGGAGTATTCCCCCGAGCACGTCATCGTCACGGTGGGGGCGAGCGAGGGCATCGATCTTGCCCTCCGCGCGGTGTGCGACATCGGCGATGAGATCCTGATCCCCGACCCTGCCTACGTCTCGTACGCGCCCATCGTGGAGCTGTGCGGCGGCACGCCCGTCTCCGTCAGGTGCAGTGCGGAGAACGGCTTCATCTTCACGCCCGAAGCGCTCGAAGAGGCGGTCTCCCCCCGCACCAAGGCGGTCATTTTCGCCTATCCCAACAACCCCACGGGCGGCATCATGACGAAGGAGCAGCTCGAAGCCGTCATTCCCTTTGTCGAAAAGCACGATCTTCTCGTCATCTCCGACGAAATTTACGCCGAGCTCACCTACGGCGGCAGGCACTGCTCCGTTGCCGCCCTCCCCGGGATGAGGGAGCGCACCGTGCTCCTCGGCGGGTTCAGCAAGGCGTTCGCCATGACGGGCTGGCGCGTGGGCTTCACCTGCGCCCCGCCCGAGATCGACGCCGCCATGCTGAAGATCCACCAATACACCATCCTGTGCGCGCCGCGCGTTTCGCAGCACGCCGCCGTTGCCGCCCTTTCGGGGGGCTTTGAGGACGGCTTTTCCTCGGTGGAGAAGATGCGCTCGGAGTACGATAAGCGCCGCCGCTTCCTCGTGAAGGCGATGAACGATCTCGGTCTTACCTGTTTCGAGCCGCGCGGGGCGTTCTATATCTTCCCCTCGGTGAAAGCGACGGGGCTTTCGGGCGAGCAGTTCGCAGACGGGCTGCTCGAGGAAGAGCACGTCGCGGTCGTGCCCGGGAACGCCTTCGGTTCCTGCGGCGAAGACCATATCCGCTGCTCGTACGCGACGGGCATGGCGGAGCTCGAAGAGGCGATGCGCCGCATCGAACGCTTCGTCAAAAGAAAAATGGCGCGATAGCAGGCAAGCGAGTTGACATTTGCCTTAAAATCGCATATAATAATGCGCAGTGGAGAGAAAACCGTGGTTTCCGAAGGGAGATCACGGTCGTCTTTCATTGTCAACGGCCGCAGCCCGCGGGCGGCGGAAAGAGAGAATAAAAATAGCGCCTTACGGCGCAGCGAGGTTTTATCATGGCAGATCAGTTTTACATGACGCAAGAAGGCTACGAGGCAGCCAAAAAGCAGCTCGAGTACCTGCAGACCGTCAAGCGTGCGGAGATCGTGGAGCGCATCGCGGAAGCGCGCAGCCACGGCGACCTTTCGGAGAACGCCGAGTACGACGCCGCCCGCAACGAGCAGGCCGCCAACGAGGGCGAGATCGCCGAGCTCGACTATAAGGTCAAGAACGCCGTCATCATCGAAGAGACGGACGACAACAGCGTGGTGCATATCGGTTCCGCCGTTACCGTCTACGACGAGGAGATGGAGGAAGAGGTCACCTACACCATCATGGGTACGACGGAAGTGGACGCGATGAAGAACATCGTCTCCAACGAGTCCCCCGTGGGCGCGGCGCTCCTCGGCCACAAGAAGGGCGAGCGCGTCACCGTCAAGGCGCCCGAGAGCAGCTATATCCTCAAGATCGTCAAGATCGGTTAAGGAGCAGTATGGACGAAAATCAGACTTTAACGCCCGAAGCAGAGGCGGAAGCGCTCGCCGAACAGGCGCGCATCCGCAGGGAAAAACTTGCAAAACTCGCCGCGGAGGGGAACGACCCTTACCGCAAGACCAAGTACGACGTCACCGCCCGTTCGGATGAGATCAAGGGCGATTTCGCCGCGTTCGAAGGGAAGGAAGTGTCCGTCGCGGGCAGGCTGATGAGCCGCCGCATCATGGGCAAGGCCTCCTTTTCGCACATCCGCGACAGGAACGGCGACATCCAGCTCTACATCACCCGCCAGGACGTGGGCGAAGACGTGTATGCGGCGTATAAAAAGGACTACGACATCGGCGACATCGTCGGCGCGCGCGGCACCGTCTTTCAGACCAAGACGGGCGAAGTGAGCATTCATTTGACGCACCTTGAAATGCTCTCCAAGGCGTTGAAGCCGCTGCCCGAAAAGCACAACGGGCTGCAGAACGTCGACATGAAGTACCGCCTCCGCCACATCGACCTCATCATGAACGAGGACGTGCGCGAGACCTTCTTCCGCCGCGCGAAGATCATCACCGCGGTGCGCGGGTATCTCGATTCGCACGGGTATATGGAGGTGGATACCCCCATCCTGCTGCCCCTCGAGATCGGCGCGGACGCCCGCCCCTTCAAGACGCACCACAATGCGCTCGATATCGATATGTACCTTCGCATCGAGACGGAGCTCTATCTGAAGCGCCTCATCGTGGGCGGCTTCGAGCGCGTCTACGAGATGGGCCGCATCTTCCGCAACGAGGGCATGGACTCTTCGCACAACCCCGAGTTCACGACCGTCGAAATGTATCAGGCGTACGTCGATTACCGCTACATGATGGACTTCATCGAGGGAATGTATCGTCACATTGCAGATGAAGTCTGCGGCACGCAGCAAATCAGCTATCAGGGTACCGTCATCGACCTCTCGCATTGGGAGCGCATGACGATGACGGAAGCCGTGAAGAAGTATTCGGGCGTCGATTTTGCGCTCGTCTCTTCCGACGAAGAGGCGCAAAATCTTGCAAAAGAGCATCATATCGAGCTCGAAGAGGGCAAGAAGACCAAGGGGCATATCCTTGCCGAGTTCTTCGACGCCTACGTCGAGGACAAGCTCATCCAGCCCACCTTCATCTACGATTACCCCGTGGAGATCTCCCCCCTTGCCAAGCGCAAGCCGGAAGATCCCACGATGACCGAACGTTTCGAATATTTCATCAACGGCATGGAGATGGGCAACGCCTTCTCCGAGCTCAACGACCCCATCGACCAGCGCCGCCGCATGACCGAACAGGCCGAGCGCAAGCGCGCGATGGGCGCGAACGCCGAAGTGGACGAAGATTTCCTCGATGCTCTCGAGCGCGGGATGCCCCCGACGGGCGGCCTCGGCTTCGGGCTCGACCGTCTCGTCATGCTCTTGACGGACAGCGCGTCCATCCGCGACGTGCTGCTCTTCCCCACGATGAAGCCCAAGAAGTAATTTTTCGGCGCGCTTCTGCGCGCGCAGGGAGGAACTTTGGACGCAAGGATCACCAAATCGAGGCTTGCAAACCTCTTATCCTATGATTGGCTGAAGATCATCGCCGCCATTTTGGCGGTGGTGCTCATTCTCATCGTCTTCTTTACGACCATCAAGACGCGCGCCCGCGACGAGCAGATCTTCACGGTCTACGCCTATTCGACGCCGGACTCCGTCTCCGAAGGCGATGCCGACATGACGCTTTACAGCGGGGCGGACGCGGATGCGTTTTCCGACCGCGCTCTTGCGAACGGCGTGTTCTCTTACGACGTCCTCAACGTGGAATTTGAAAATTTCGGGACGGACAGCTACAGCGAACAGCTCTTCGCCGCCCGCCGCATGGCGGGGCAGGGGACCGTGATGTTCGTCTCCGACTATATCTCGCCCGATAAAGATCCCGAAGAGGTGGAGCTCGTTTCCACGCTCGATCTGCTCTTTTCCTCCCAATCGAAGTCGTTTGCGCTCGATACCGTGCAGTACTTTGAGGACTGCGAGGCGTATCTTCAGCGCTTTTTCGGCGAAAATTGGCGGGAAGGCACGCTCGACGAGGCGGAGGCGGAGGCCTGCTTCCTCGCCCGCAACGAAAAGGACAACCGCTATCATCTCGCTTCGCAGAAGGAGCAGGGCATCGAAGATGAAAAGCTGCGCCTGGAAAAACTGCGCGAAGACTTTATCTTCGTCCTCGACAACTGCTTCGAGACCGGGCTCTATACCCACACCGAAGTGACGGTCGGCAAGGAGGAAGAGGCGTTTGAAGGCACCTATGCCATCAACGTCGGGGCGCTGCCCTCCCTTCGCAAGTTCGTCTATCATTATGTGGCGGGGGAAGGGAGCGGCGAGCAGAACGTGCAGTCTGCCGAGGACATCTGCCTCGTGCTCCTCAACAACGATCGCGAGGAGGGCAAGGGCGGAGACATCACCAACGATCTGCGCTTTGAGCCCGTCTCCTTCCTGCGCTATCTCTATGAGGAGTACGGCGCGTGAAGCGCGCTTTCCGCTGTCATATCATGGAGATGCTGCGTTCCCAGAAAAAGCCGCACCTCTCCTTTCACACCCCCGGGCATAAGCGCGCGGGGGCGGATATCACCGAACTTTCCTATTCGGATAATCTTCTTTCTCCCCGCGGCGTCATCGCGCGCGCGGAGGAGGACGTCGCTCGCATCGCGGGGGCGGAGCGCGCCTTTCTCTTGACGGACGGCAGTACGTCGGGCGTACACGCGATGCTGCTCGCCCTGCGCGAAGCGGGCATTACCCGCGTCGCATACCCCGCATTCTCGCACAAGTCCGTCAAGGACGGGTGCTATCTCCTGGGGCTCAAGGGGGTGGAGATCGCCTGCGCCCGCACGCCCTATCCCCGCCAGCCTTCTTTGGATGCGATCAAAGCGGCGCTCGATGGGGCGGAAGCGCTCCTTCTGACTTCGCCCGACTATTACGGCAATTTCCCGCCTCTTCAAGAGGCGGCGCGGCTGTGCAAAGAACAGCATAAGCCCCTGCTTTTGGACGGCGCGCACGGCGCGCACCTGCACGGCACCGAAAAATACGCGGGCAACTTCGCCCAAATGTGGGTGGACGGCGCGCACAAGTCGCTGCCCGCCCTCACGCAGGGCGCGGCGGTGTTCGCGGGGGATAAGTTTTGGGCGGAAAAGCTCGCTTCTTCTGTCGTCCGTTGCCGCACGACTTCGCCCTCCTATCCCATTCTGGCGAGCGTCGAATACGCCTACAAATATCCCAAAAACGAAGCGCTCGAGCGGGCGGCGAACGCCTTGAAGCGCGAACTTCGCGCCGAAGACAACGCCGATTGGACCAAGCTCCTCGTCGCGTTCGGCACGGAGTGCGCCCGCGCCGAAGCCTTTCTGGAAGAACGCGGCGTCTTTCCCGAATTCAACGACGGGAACTTTCTCATGTTTTATCTCTCCCCCTGCACTAGGCTCCGGGAGCTCAAACGCCTGAAAGCGCTTCTGAAAAAGCTCCCGCGCGGGGAAGTTTGTATCCCTGCGCCCGAAGCGGGGGAAGAGGGGGTGCGCACCGCATGGGTGCCGCTCAAAGAGGCGGCGGGCAGGCTGTGCGCCGCAGAGTGCGGGCTCTTCCCGCCCTGCGTGCCATTGATCTTGAAGGGCGAGCGCATCTCGCGGGAGGCGGCGGAGCGCCTTGCGGCCGCGCCCAACACCTTCGGCCTTCGGGAAGGAAAAATTCTCGTCTTTGAGGAGGACGCATGAAAGAGCTGCTGAGAGAGACGCTCGTCTATAAAAGGCTCGCCTCGGACGCTTCTGCGGGGCGGCAGCCGCAGTCTGTCCTCGTTCTCTTTCCCGATGCGGCGCACTTAAGGGCGCTCCTCAAAGAGTGCGCGAAGGCATTTTTCGGGGCGGAGGAGGGCTCCCGCACCGCCCTTCTCATCGACAAGGAGAGCTTCCCCGACTGCCTCTTCTTCCCCGCGGCGGGCGCAAAGCTCACCGTAGACGACGCGGCGCGCATCCTCGAAGAGAGCCTTCTTCGCCCCGTGGAAGGGGGGAAGAAACTGTTCGTCCTCGACGCCTTCCATACGGCGGGCGCGCTCGTGCAGAACAAGCTATTAAAAGTGCTCGAAGAGCCGCCCGAGGGCGTGAGCTTCCTTCTGGGGGCGGCGCAGGAACACGCCGTGCTGCCGACCGTCCTCTCGCGGGCGGAAAAATTTCAAGAGCCCCCCTTTGCGGAGGAGAGCATCTTAAAGGCGCTCTTGAGGATGTACCCTGCGGAGCAGGGCTTGGAGCGGGCGGCTGCCGCGAGCGGAGGCATCCTCTCGCAGGCGGAGCGTCTCCTTGCAGGCGGGGGAGAGAGCTTCCGCCTCGCCGAAGAATTTCTGCAAAACGATGCGCCCGAGGCGTTCTGCCGCAGGGCGGAGAAATTGGATAAAGACGCCTTTTTCGCGGCCGTGGAGCTGCTCCTGCGCGATATGCTGTTTTTAAGGACGGGACAGGCCCGCTTTGCGAGCCGAACGGACGAAGCGGCGGGGCGGCTCGCAAAGCGCTATCCCGCAGGGGTCATCCTCTCGGCGCTCGAGGGGGTGCGCGAGGCGCAAAAGCGCGTCAATTTCAATGCGGGGCTCGGGCAGACGCTCTATGCCCTCGCCCTTTCCATGAAGGAGGAGGAGAAAAGATGGCAAAAGTTGTCGTCGTAAAATTCAGGAACAGCTGCAAGCCCTACTATTTCAGCGCGGGGGATATGAAACTCGAGCAGGGGCAGGGGGTCATCGTCGATACGTCGCACGGCCTCGAATATGCGACCGTGCTCGAAGGCGAGCGCGAAGTGGAAGAACTTGCGGCGCCCTTAAAGCCCGTCGTCCGGCTTGCGACCGCGCACGATCTGGAGACGGTCGCCAAAAACGATGCGAGAAAGCCCGAGGCGATGCGCGCCTGCAAGGAAAAGATCGCTGCGCGCGAACTTCCCATGAAGCTCATCGGCTGCGAATTCGCTTTCGACGGCAGCAAGGTCATCTTCTACTTCTCGGCAGAGGGCAGGGTGGACTTCCGCGAGCTCGTCAAAGACCTTGCATCCGTCTTCCGTATGCGCATCGAACTTCGCCAGGTGGGCGTCAGGGATGAAACGCGCATCTTGGGCGGCATCGCCCCCTGCGGCAGGGAGGTGTGCTGCGCGAGCTGCATGCCCGATTTCCAGAAGGTGAGCATCCGCATGGCGAAAAACCAGGGGCTTTCTTTGAACCCCACCAAGATAAGCGGCCTGTGCGGAAGGCTGATGTGCTGCCTTTCCTACGAGAACCCCTATTACGCGACGGCGAGCAAGCAGGTGCCTAAGCTCGGCGGCAGCGTGGGTACGCCCGAAGGCAGGGGCAGCGTCGTCTCCGTCAATATGCTCAAGATGATCGCGCGCGTCAAGATCGAAAAGGACGGGGCGCTCATCTACCGCGATTTCCCCGTTTCCGACCTCGAATTCAAACGCGCGGCGGAAAAGCCCGAAAAAGAGGAAAAGGAAGAGGCCGAGGAAGAGATTTCCGCGGAATAAGGCAAAGTTTTTCCTTGAAAGCTCTTTACGAACGGGCGAGATTGTGATATAATATCGCTAAGATTTAGAAGGGAGGTAATCAAGATGGCTCACAAGATCTCCGACGCCTGCGTCTCCTGCGGCGCCTGCGCCGATGCTTGCCCCGTGAATGCGATCGCTCCCGGCGATTCGACGTATGTCGTCGATCCCGATGTCTGCATCGACTGCGGCGCTTGCGAGGATGGCTGCCCTACCGGCGCTATCACGGCAGAATAAAATTTGCACAAAAGGGAAGAGGCGCAGTAAGAAGCGCCTCTTTCTTTTATCTTCCCGCAAAAGTCGCCATGCGATTTTTGCGGGAGGGGAAACTTCTTCTTCCCACGCATCTGCTTCGCATCTGCGCGGGAGCCCTATGGCTCCCTCAGTCTCGCTGCGCTCGACAGCTTCTCGCGCGGTAGAAACCGCGCTTCGGTCAGGAAACGGCGCGCACAATGCGCCGTTTCCAAGCTCGCAAATGGCAAAGAGCCCACCGGGCTCTTTGCAAGAAAGCATTTGCTCGCCCCTCAAGAGGGCGGCAAAAATGAGAAAATTCCGCATGATAGCCTCCTCTTCGGGGAGGTGGCATGCCGTTCGGCGTTTGCGCCGACGGCATGACGGAGGGAGTTTTGTTGGTTCAAGCGGATCGCTTGTCCTGAAAGCGAAGTGCTGAAAATGAGGTGACTTCCTCAGTCTCATCATCGGCGTTCGCCGAATGATGAGCCAGCTCCCTCAAACCCACCCCAAAAAAATACTACGTCTTTTTTTGGGAACCCCGGGGAAGGAGCCGAGGAAATTACTGCTTCCTAAATCATGGCGCAAGCAGGGTTTCCCTGCGCCCGCGCACTCAATTTGTACCCGCAGGGCATACATACCCGCAGGGCACTTAAACTCGCGGAAAGATTTTTCCGAAGGAAAAAGATTTTCGCGAAGAATCCTCACGGAATTTGTTTTGCGTCAGCAAAAGAAATTCGTGAACAGATTATAATTACTTCCGCGAGCAGGGTTTCCCTGCGCTGCGGGACACAATTTGCCTCATACCTGAGGCTTATTGTTATCAGGAAGAGAGAGGAGTGCGTGGGCGATAACGAAACTTAGTTGCACGCAGCTCGCCCCTCACGAAATTTCTTTTGCATTAGCAAAAGAAATTTGTGAATATGGTTATGCAGATCATCGAACCGCTTCTTATCGGAAATTACCGCATCGTGCAGGACACCGAGCTCTACCGCTTCACGTCGGACTCGGTGCTTTTGTCGCGCTTTGTCAAAGCGAAGGCGGGGGAGAAGGTCGCAGATTTTTGCGCGGGGTGCGGGATCGTCGGGCTGCATTTCTTTGCCGAGAATACGGGCATCGAGCACGTCACCCTCTTCGAACTGCAAAACGAGATGGCGGAACTTGCCCGCCGCACGGTGGAGCTCAACGGGCTTGAAGACCTCTTTACCGTGGAAAACATTGCCGTGCAGGACATCCCGCCCCGCTATATCGAGGCGTTTTCGCTCATTTTGTGCAATCCTCCTTACGAAAAGGGCGGGTTTGAAAACGCCGACCCCAAGAAGGCGGTCTGCCGCAAGGAGATTATGCTGCCCCTTGAAGAGCTCGTCGCTTCTGCCGCGCGGTGCCTGAAATTCGGCGGAAGGTTCGCCCTCGTACATCGCGCCGACCGCCTCTCCGAACTCTTCTGCACCCTGCACGCGGCGGGGCTCGAGCCCAAGAAACTGCAGCTCGTCTCGGGCAAAGAGGGCGCAAAACCCTATCTCGCCCTCGTGATGGCGAAAAAGGGCGCAAAGAGCGGGCTCGAAGTGCTGCCCGCCCTCTATAACACCGCGGCGGCGGGCAGGATGGGCACAGAGAAGGGCGCAGCAGAAAACAGTGCGGCGGGCTCGGAAGCCGCGGAAAATACGGAAAACAGCGCGGCGGACGGGAAGGAAGCCGCCGGGGAGGAGATATGATCGCATTTGTGGCAACGCCCATCGGAAATCTGAAGGACATCACCCTGCGCGCCCTCGAAGAACTGCGCGCGGCGGACGTCATCTTCTGCGAGGACACGCGGCACACCGTCAAGCTGCTCTCCGCGTACGACATCAAAAAGCCCCTCCGCGTCTGCCATAAGTTCAACGAGCACGCGGCGGCGGAGGAGATCGTTGCCCTGCACGGGGAGGGGAAGCGCGTCTGCGTCGTCTCGGACGCGGGCATGCCCGTCGTCTCCGACCCCGGCAACACCGTGTGTAAAGACCTTCGGGCGGCGGGGGTGCCCTATACCGTGCTCCCCGGGGCGAACGCGGCGCTCTCGGCGCTCGTTCTCTCGGCGCTCGATGCCTCCCGCTTCACCTTCGTGGGCTTTCTGCCCGACAAGGCGGGCGAACGCCGCCGCCTTTTGGAACGCTTCCGAAACGCCCGTGAGACGCTTCTTTTTCACAGCGCCCCGCAGGACGTCGACCGCGACATTGCGGCGATGTTCGAAGTGTTCGGCGAGCGCAACGCTTGCGCCGTCCGCGAGATCACCAAACTCTACGAGGAAGCGACGCCCTTCCCGCTCTCGAAAGGCCTTGCGGGCGAAAAGCGGGGGGAGTATGTGCTCGTCGTCGAAGGGGCGAGCGGCGAAAGCCCCTTGAATGCGCTCTCCGTGCGCGAACACGTCAAGGCATATATGGACGAGGGCCTCACGAAGAAGGAAGCCCTGAAAAAGGCGGCGGAGGACAGGGGCGTAGCAAAGAGCGAGCTCTACCGCGAAACGCTCGACCTCTGACGGGGCGCGGCCTGCCCGTTCGGCGTATCGCAGCAGGGGGCGGCCTGCCCGTTCGGCGTATCGCAGCAAGGCCGGCCTGCCCGTTCGGCGTGTCGCAGCAGGGCGCGGCCTGCCCGTTCGGGGCGGCGGGCGCAGTCTGCCGTCAAACACTTGACAGTACAGGTGAAGTATATTATAATGAAAAGAGGGCGGCTGAGCCGCCCGGGAGAGAGATATGATCTACGAAAGTTGCCCCGCGCTGGGGGAAAACAAGTTCATCCGGGCGTTGCAGGGCTTTTTTCGTACGATGTGGTATCAGGCGGCCGTCATCCTCCTCATGGTGTGTGCCAATCTGTTCGCCTTAGAGCTCCCCGTCTTCTATCTCTATCTGCTGTTGGGGCTTTTGGCGCTCCTCTTTGCCGAGGACACGCTGCCCCTCGTGCCCGTCTTTCTATGCTCCTACATGACCATCTCGCCCGAAAACAACCCCGCGACGCACGTCGGGGAGAGCGTTTTTTACGAGAAGGCGTTTCAGATACAGTTCGTCGTCATTTTGGCGGTCGCCGCCCTTGCGGTCGCGGCGCGTCTCGTGCACTCCCTCGTCTTTTCTCCGACGCGGGCGGAGCGCAAGGGCAGCCCCGCGCTTTCCTTCGGTTTTTTGGCGCTCGGCGTCTCTTACGTCCTCGGCGGGCTGTTCAGCCCCTCCTATTCGGCAAAGACGGCGCTCTTCGGCTTTGTGGAGATCGCCTCCCTCTGCGCGCTCTACTATTTCTTCTACTACACCGTCGACTTCCGCCGCACGGAAAAGGACTATCTCCTGCGCTTTTTCCTGCTCCTCGGCTTCGGCATCATGTTAGAGACGGTGCGCCTTTACTTCCTTCCCGGCGTGGTGACGCCCGACGGGGTAGACAGGGGCAAACTCACGACGGGCTGGGGGATGTACAACAACATCGGCTGCATTATCGCGATGTGCATCCCCGCGAGCTTTTACTTCGCGGCGACGCGCAAAAACGGCTGGCAGTACACGCTCTTGGGCTGCCTGACGCTCGCGGGCGTCGTGCTCACGCAGAGCCGCGGCTCCATCCTCTTCGGCGGCATCGTCTTTTTGGCGTGCTATGCCTATGTCATCGTCAAGAGCCGCGGGCGCGAACGGCTCTGCCACCTCATCGTGGCGGGCGCGCTCATCCTACTCGCAATGATCGCCGTTGCGGTGTTCTTTGAAAAGTTCATGCAGCTGTTTTCTTCCATGCTCCGCTTCGACAGCAACGGCCGCGACGGCATCTGGCAGGGCGGGCTCAAACAGTTTGCGGGGCATCCCCTCTTCGGCGTGGGCTTTTACGAGTGCGAGGCGTTCCGCTGGGGGCAGCTTCCCTCCGATTCCTTCCTGCCCCCGCGCTATCACAACACCTATCTGCAGCTGATGGCGTCGGGCGGCGTCGTGGCGCTTCTGGCGTATGCCTTTCATCGCTTCCAGACGGTGCGCCTTTTGTGGAAGCGGCGGACGAGGGAGAATATCTTCCTTGCTTTCATCGTGCTCGCGCTCATCTTGACGAGCACCGTCGACTGCCACTTCTTCAACTTCGGCCCGGGGCTGTTGTATTCCGTCATCCTCGTCTTCATCGAGCGCGGCTCGCCCGAGGAGAAGAGGGAGAACGCGGCGGAAAGCGCCGAAGCGGCGGCGGGAGATGCGGCTGCCGCGGAAGGGGAATGAGTTTGTTACAATGATATTCGGCGCGGCGCGCCCGTTTTTGCGGGCGCGCCGCGCCGTTTTATGCAGGGCCTGCGGGTGCGGGGCGGTGCCGCGGATGTCTCCACTGTCAGTTTCTGACAACTTTAATAATTTGTATTGTATTTTGAAAACAGATGTGCTACACTATGGCCGAAAAGATACAGTTGGAGGCATCTTATGAAAAAAACAGGGATCTTTTTGCTTGCGGCAGCTCTTATGACTTGCGGACTGTTGACGCTTGCCGCGTGTGAAACGCCCGGCGATACGGTACATACGCACGTTTTCGGCGAATGGACGACCGTCACCGAGCCCACCTGTACCCAAGAGGGCAAATTGGAACGCACCTGCGCCTGCGGCGCAAAGGAGACGGCGCCGGTCTCCGCCTTAGGGCACGGGAAGGAGATGACCGTGCGTGAAAACGAAGTGGCTGCGACGTGTACGGCGAAAGGCTCGTATGATGAAGTCGTCTATTGTGCGGTGTGCGGAGAGGAACTCAGCCGCAAGACGGTGGAAACGCCCGCGGCAGGGCATCGGCCGGGCGCGGCTGCGAGCTGTATCAACGCGCAGGTCTGCACGGTGTGCGGCACCGTGCTTGCGCCCATGCTTGCGCATACGCCGGGCGAGCCCGTGCGCGCAGACGAAAAGCCCGCCACCTGTACGGAGGGCGGCTCGTATGAAGAAGTCACTTCCTGCAAGGTGTGCGGAACGGAACTCAGCCGCAAGATCGTGGAGACCCTTGCGCTTGGGCATGACTATGTGAACGGCGTCTGCACGCGCTGCCACGACGTCCTTGTGACGGAAGGATTGAAATTTCAGCTGTCGGCAGACGGCAAGTCCTATATCGTTTCCGATTACGTCGGCTATTCCACCGAGGTCTATATCCCCTCGGCCTATGAAGGGCTTCCGGTCGAAAGCATCGGCGATCGGGCGTTTGAAGGCAGCGAAAGAATGATGCGTATCGTATTGCCGGATACCATTACTTCCATCGGCAATAGCGCATTCTCGGGCTGTCTGTATCTGGAAGAGATCACGCTTCCCGACAGCGTGACTTTTATCGGCGATAGAGTGTTCTCGGGTTGCAATAGCTTGACAAGCATCGTGATCCCCTCGGGCGTCACAGGAGTTATCTATGCCACGTTTGGTGGTTGCAGCAGCCTTGAGACTGTCTATTATCGAGGCAGCGAAGAAGAGTGGGATAAGATCGAGATCGATCATAATACTAATGAAGATCTTCTAAATGCGAAGATCGTTTTCAATTACACGGGCGAGTGAGTTATGAGCGGCGGGCGTTTGCAAAGCTGCAAACGCCCGTCCTACTCCCTCAGTCATCCCGCCGCGCGCCCGCTTTTGCGGGCGCGCGGCGCTTCCCTATATTAGGGCTCCCGCAAAGATCTTATGCGGCAAAAGAAAACTCGTGAATATAAGGAAACACCCCGAAGCTTGCGCCTCGGGGCATTTCCTATATGATAAGGGGGAAAATTATGAGCTTTGTTTTGCATCGCCGATGTCCTCATCGACTTTGTGCCTCTATTATAGAACATTTTCCCAAAAAGTAAAACCAATTCCGCGAAATTTTTCCAAAATTTATTTTTTTATGTTTCGCAACATTTCCCGTAAATTTTATGCGCAAACATACACGCATTTTTGCAAAAATCTGATAAATTGTGCCATCCTTCCCCTTTTTTCTACATGATTCGGCAAAAGAGGCAGCCCAGGACCGCAGCAAGAAAGTTCCCCGCAAGCGCCGCAAGGACGGGCAGGGGCGATACTTTTTTTGCGCCCGCAAAATAGAGGGCGGAAAGATAGAAGCAGGTCTCGCTCGAGCCGTACACCACGCAGGCGCAGCGCGCAAGATAGCTGTCCGCACCGTATGTTAAGATGATCTCGTGCAAAAACGCCATCGAACCGCTCCCCGAGAAGGGTTTGACAAGGAGGAGGGGCGCGAGCTCTTTTGGGATGCCGAAAAAGTTCAGTGCGGGAGAAAGCAGGCGGGCGAGGAGCTCCGAAAGCCCGCTTTGAGAGAAGAGTTCGCTCAAAATGAGCACGGCGGCGAGCGAGGGGAAGAGCGAAGCGAGCAGGGGGAGCGCTCCCTTGACGCCGCCCGAAAAGGCGTCGAAGAGCCTGACCTTTTTGAAGAGCGCGAAGGCGAACACCCCCAAAAAGAGCAGGGGGAAAATAAGGGCGCTCATCGGCGGGCGCGGGGGCGCGGGGCGCGCCGTTTGCGATTCGGGGCGGTGAGAAAGAGGAGACAGACGGCGAGCGCCGCCGAGGCGAGCGTTGCAAGGAAGGTGGGGAGGACAATATCCGCGGGAGAAGAAGACCCCGCCGCAAGGCGGAAGGAAAGGGCGGTGGTGCTGAACAGCTGCACGCCCGCCGCGTTGAGCACGAAGAGCATATGCGCGCCGAACGGGTTGCCCCCTTCAAGGAAACGGCGGGTCGCCTCGATGCCGAGGGGCGTGGGTGCGCCGGGGAGGCTCAGAAGGTTGGCTGAGACCGAGCAGCAGGCGGCGGAGAGCGCCTTTTCGTCGTCCGAGCGGAAGAGCCTTCGGGCGGCGGGGCGCACGGCGCGTGCAAACAGGGCGGTGAGCCCGCTTTGCTCCATCACGCCGAAAAAGCCCAGCCACACGCAGTAGGCGGCGGCGAGCGAGAGGGAGAGCGACACCGCCTTCTCCCCGCCCGCAAGGAGCGCGGGCAGGAACCCCTCGGGATCCAAGATGAGAAAACTCAAAAGCGATGCAAAAAACATCGCCGCAAACACCCCGTTCATCCCTCTACTCTATGCCGCCGCAGGACAGGTTATGCTTTGGGGGAGGGGATGGGGGCTTTTCCGCCGTGAAAGCGTTAATCCTCGGGTGTGCGGTCGCCCGCAGATGGCTTTCTGAGACCGAGGATCTCGTCGGCGGAGAGGTCGAGCACTTCGCAGATATTAGCGAATGTTTCGAGTGACGGGTACTTATCGAGCCGCATATATTTGCTGACGGTCGAGGCGTTGATGTTGAGTTTTTCTGCGAGTTCTTTTTGGGAGATGCCGCTCCATTTGATCTCTTCACGAAGACGGAGCTGAATTTCTTTGATGGTTATCATGAAAAAACAATAGCACATTGTGCCTTTTCCAATTGACAAAAGGCACAATGTGCCTTATAATGGTAGGCGTTTGGAAAAATATGGAGGAAGGAAAAGATGAAATTGTCATGGCCTGAAACGATCACGAAGGCATGGAAGGTCGATCCTGATCTGCGGGATGTGGTCTCGGTGAGGATCGATGCGTGGAGAAATTGGAACACCGTGAGAAAGATCGGCGCTTTTTTCGGAATGCTGGGAATGGGCGGCGGCTTTTTGTTTTGCATCATGAATGTTGTGTTGGGGCTCTCTCTCGGGGTAACACTGTTATTTGGTCTCGGAATGTGGTTCTTTATCATGGACGCAAAACTTCAGCGGTTGAACGCCGAGATCGTCGATACGGCGCTGTTGTATTTGCAAAACAAGGCGCTTAACGCACTGAAAGACCAAAACGCAGACTGATTTTTTATTTGAGTGAACAAAATTTACGCGCGCCGCCGACGCAATGCGTCGGCGGCGCGCTCCTCTTTGGGGGCGGCTGCCGCGTGGCAGCCGCCCCCGCGATCTTTGCCGAATGTCGGCCGCATGGCAGCCGCCCCCGCGATCTTTGCCGAACGCGCGGCCGATCATTTCTTTTCCGCCTTTTTGGCAAGGGCGTCGTGGCGCTTCAGAAAGCTTTCGAGCGCCCCGGGGGCAGAGCCGTGCGAAAAGCCCTCGACTTCGGGCGGCGCACTTAAGCCGTCGGGCCTACTCGGCTCTTCCCGATCGGGCGGCGGGGGGCCGAATGCGGGCTGTTCCCGGCGGGAGGTCAGCCCTTTTGCCTTTCGGGAAGGCACAGACAGCGGAGAGAAGCTCTCATCCCCGCCTTCCGGCGCCTCCGTTTTTGCCCTTTCGCGGGGAAAGGCGGAGAGCGCGTCCAAAAGCTCGAATATGCCGAATCGTTCCATAAAAGCGCACCTCGGGGCTTAAAATTTCTCAAAGAAAAGCAGCTTCGCCGCGGGTTTTTGATTGCCAAAACCCTTGATTTAGTATATAATGGAGAACGTATCGTTAGAACGAGAATTTTACGGTACCTTATAAGGAATCCTTTTATGCGGAACTTTTCGAAAAAACTCATCACCATATTCACCGCGGGCGCGATCGCGGCGAGCGTGGGCGCCCTCGCGGCGTGCGAGGTCTCCTTCACTCCCCTCGACGGCGACTATTCCTCGGGTGAGGTCGTCTCCAACGGCGGCTTCGTCGTCGAAAAGGGCAACTACGTCTACTTCATCAACGGCGTCGAGTCCTATACGTCGGATAACACCTACGGCACCCCCGTCAAGGGCGCGCTCATGCGCATCGCAAAGAGCGATCTTGAAGCGGGCGTCAACAGCGCGGAAGTCGTCATCCCCTCGCTGATGGTGGCGGCCGACTATACCTCGGGCATCTACATCTTCGGCGACAGAGTGTACTACGCGACCCCCAACAATGTGCGCAACACCTCGGGCGTCATCGAGAGCGAATACCTCGACTTCAAGAGCGCCCGCCTCGACGGGTCGGACATTCAAAGCTACTTCAACCTTGCGGATAACGCCACCGTCTACCGCTATACGGAGGTCGAAGGTACCGTCTATCTCGTCTACGAGAGCGACTCCGAGCTGCACTCCTACAACACCGCAAGCGATACCGACACGGTGCTTGCCAAGGATGTTTCGGAATACGTCGTCGATACGGCGGAGGGCGGCGATCCCTACATCTACTATACGATGGGGGTCACGGCAGACATCGACGTGGAGGGAGGATCGGTCGCGCGCGATTACAATCAGATCTACCGCGTGCGTGCGGACGTCACGGAAGCTCCCTACGAATACACCTATTCCGAGGAATACCTCGAAGAGCACGACGGCGAGGAACCCTATTGGAACCTCGGCGAGATCGTCCTCGACGGCATCGGGGCGACCTACACCAATTCCCCCACGCAGTTCACGCACGACCTTGAGGAGGGCGTATCGCCCCTTTCCCCCGTCGGCTACACCTATACCCTTCAGGCATATGCAAACGACGGGCTCTACTTCACCCGCACCGACCTCGCGCAGACGAGCTCGACGGGCGAGGACGGCTGGCTCTACTATCTCCCTGCGGAAGCGCTCGGGGAGGGCTGGAACTCCATCACGGGCAACGGCAAAGATCGGCTCGACGTCGTGGCGCAGACCACCGAGCACGCAGATGCCGACGCCGTCTTCTATCTCGACGAGAACGGCGCGCACCACTACCTCTATGTGGACGGCAGCAATATCTTCCGCGCAGACGTGACGGAAGAGGGCACCGAGACGACGCTCATCGCGCGCGGTGCATCGGAAGCGACGCTCATCTCCGTCGACGATGCGTCGAGCGAGCAATATTCCTACGTCTATTACACGGTATCGGGCGACAGCGGCTCCAACATCTATCGCGCCGTCTACAACGGCACGGAGGAGGACTACCGCAACCTCGGCTATGAGGAGAACGCGCCCTTCCGCCCCGTGCAGCTCCTCGACATCGAACACGCGAGCAGCTGGTACGAATTTGAGATCGTGGACGGCACCCTCTTCTTTGCCGATGCAGAGACGGTGGGTTCCACTTCCTACAACTATATCGCGACCTTCTCGCTCAAGAACGAGAGCGGCGCGGTGATGGATAACGCCGAGCTCAAGGCGCTCAACGAGGAGTACGACAAAGTCGTCGGCGAAGAGGGCGTCATCGAGACCTCGTCGGACGACGTGAGCGAGAATATGCCCACGGCGCTCCGCTACTACTTCTTCATGGGGCAGAACGATCTCTTCTACACGGCTGCCGAGAAGTGGTCGGAATACGATTACAAGTTTACGGAGGACGGCTATCTTTCCTATGATTCGACGGCGTTCGCGCGCAACATTCAGGATGCGATCGACGAAGGCAAGAAGGATACCTACCTTTACAATCAGGAAGAGCAGGACTACTTCAAAGAGTTCGTGGAAAACGGCGACGGCCTCGGCGAGGCGCGCACGAGGAGCCGCTTCATCCGCCAGATCGGCGCCATGAACGAGAAGGATTTCGAAGCGATCGAGGCATATTGGACGAGTGCGCTCGCGCATTACACCGTTGCCGAGGAAGAGAGCGGCCTTCCCGCCTGGGCTTGGGCGCTCATCGGCATCGGGATCGGCATCGTCGTGGTCGGCGCAGGCCTTGCGGTGTTCTTCGTCCTCCGCGCAAAGAAGCGCAGGGAAGGCGGGGACGACGAGCCCAAGATGTACGTCGATACGACGGACGACCGCTCCGTGGACGTCTATGCAGACGACCTTGCCGACGAGGAAGCTGCGCCTGCAGAAGCAGAGGCTCCCGCAAGCGAGAACGTATCCGCCGAGGCTCCCGCTGAAGCAGAGGAAATTCCCGCTGCCCCCACCGGCGAGGTGGCTGCAGAAGCCGAGGAAACGGACGGCGACAAGGACCTTGACTCGGACGACGAGGCGGCCGCGCCTGCCGAGGAGGCGGCTGCAAGCGAGAACGCTTCTGCCGAGGCTGAGGAGACCGGCGAGCCGGCGGAAGAAGAAAAGAACTGATCCAAAAAACGTAAGATCCCGCCCTTTTGGGGCGGGATTTTTAATATATTATGAGCCGAAAGAGAAATTTTCGAAAAAAAGGCGACTTTTTTGCGTAACGTATAAAAAAACAGTTTACAAGAAAAATAAAAATAAATATAATCTATTAGCTTGATGCCCACAAAGGGCCGATACGGGGAGGAAATTTATGGTACGTTACATGAAATGCCCGCGCTGCGAGCTCAACTACATCGATGCCGAGAAGCAGGAATACTGCGATGTCTGCCTCAAGGAGATGCAGGGCATCCGCACGGATGCAGACGAGATCGAAGAGGAAGAGGAGAACGAGATCCCCACCGAACTCTGCCCCGTCTGCGGTGAGAATATGATGATGCCCGGCGAAAAGATGTGCGAGGAGTGCCGCAAGAAGGCCGAGATGGAGGAGGCGGAGCCCGATCCCGAAGAGGACGACGAGTGGCGCGAATATCTCGACGACGACACGGACGACCTCGACGCCGAGATGGACGGCATGAAGGAAGAATTCGCCGAACTCGACGAAGAGAACGCCGACGAAGAGGAAGAGGAGTTCGAAGAAAATAACGACGATGACGACTTTGACTATGTCACCGGCGATGAGATCTATACCCTCGGCGACGACGATGAGGACGACGAGGAAGAGGACGAGGAAGACTTTTAATGCTTTTCGCCGCAAATCTTTTCCTTCGGAAAATCTTCGCGGCGAGGAGTAAAGTTGGTTGATCTTAACGGGCGCTTTCGCCCGCGAACCATGATGTCATTCTAAGAACAGTAAGTACCCGTAGGGTACAAATTGAGTCCCGCAGCGCAAAAGCGTGGTTTTGCTCGCGGAAATTATTTTGGGGAATCCTCATTACAGCCTCCTCTTCGGGGAGGTGGCGCGGCATCCGAAGCTTGCTTCGGATGCCGCGACGGAGGGAGTTATTGCATTATTCAAAGGGTGCAAATTGATTGAGCCGGCGCAGGGGAACCTTGCTCGGCTCATTTCATTTTAGGAGCAAAAGCGTGGTTTTGCTCGCGGATATTATTTGCGGGAAGAGGGGCGGCAGGATAAGACAACGAACATCAAGCGGGCGGCTTCGGCCGTCCGCTTTTTTGGTGGCGTAAACCCGCGGACCGTTCGCGCGTTCAAGAGAGGCTTTGCCGATGAGCAGAATTGAATTGGAGGAGAGAATTATGTGGCGTGGCTATCTCTATTCCTTGCCCCCCTTGTGCAAAGGGGGGATAAGGGGGGATTGTTAAAATTAGGGAACAATCCCTCAGTCACTTCGTGACAGCTCCCTTTACACAAGGGAGCCTATGGAGCTGCGCGCACACGACAACCCTTCCGTCTTGCCTTCGGCAAGCCACAGTCTCGCGCGGTAGTGCCCGTGCTGCTCCTCTTCCCACGCATCAGGTGTGCATCTGCACGGGAGCCCTGTATTTTACTCCCTCAGTCTTGCCGACGATGTATCAACGGACGGCAAGACAGCTCCCTCTTGTATTGGGCTCCCGAAAAAGATTTTGCGAAGCAAAAGATTTTTTGGGAAAAGGGCGAGAAAGCGCTTTCTTGGCAAAGCCACGGTGTGGCTTTGACCGCTTTCAAGCTTGGAAACGGCGCATTGTGCGCGCTGTTTCCTGACCGAGCGCGGGCACTACCGCGCGAGAAAAGCAGGCGTAAAAAGCGCAGCGGCTGCCGTAAGGCGACCGCTCGCATATGCGCCTTGCGGCGACGCGGAGCCGGGAATTTGATAGAGGCGACGCGGAGCCGGGAATTATCCCGCGGCGCGCCGCTTTTTTTTTATTTTATATCACAGGGCGCATGCCGCTTTTTTGACGGCACCCTGCTCATGCCGCTTTGTTTTTTCGCGGAAAGGGTTATAAACACTCCGCTGTGTGCATACGTTGAAAGGGCGAGGGAAGGACAGGCGTCTTCGGGCGGCACGCACAGGCACATTCGACCCAAAGGGGCGCCGCTCGACAAAACTCCCCAAATTCTCCGTGCAAAAATATAGTATCATAACCGAGGTGACAGGGTCAGATGATCTTACGCTTGCGTTCTCTCGTACTTGCCGTCTGCCTGACGGCTGCCATCGCTTTTTCCGCGCTTGCGGCGCGGGCGGCGGGGGCGGAAGAAGTCTTCTGGAGCGGGGCGCGCTCCCTGCCCGTGTACAGCGTGGAGCGGGAGGACAACGCCCTTTCCATCACCTTTGACTGCGCGTGGGGCACCGAGCACACCGATGCGATCTTAAAAGCGCTCGAAGAGGCGAACGTCAAGGCGACCTTCTTCACTGTGCAGTTTTGGGCGGAGGAACACCCCGACTATCTCAAAAAGATCGACGAGGCGGGGCACGAGATCGGCACGCACAGCGCGACGCACCCCAAAATGTCTCAGCTCTCCGAGGAGGCGATCAAAACCGAGCTTACGACCTCTTCCCGCGCCATCACCGAAGTGACGGGGAAGCAGGTGACCCTCTTCCGCCCGCCCTTCGGCGACTACGACAACGCCGTCATCGACACGTCGCATGCGATGGGGCTCATGCCGATCCAATGGGACGTCGACTCCCTCGACTGGAAGGATCTTTCCGCCAAGGAGATCGCAGAGCGCGTCGCCTCCAAAGCGAAGAGCGGCTCCATCATCCTCTGCCACAACAACGGGCTGCATACGGCGGAGGCGCTCCCCGTCATTTTAGATACTCTGCGCGCCCGCGGGTTCACGTTTGTACCCGTCGGCGAGCTCATCTACCGCGAAAACTACACCATCGACCATACGGGCAGGCAGTTCTCTGCCGCAAAGGGCTGACGCGGCTTTTTTTCAGGGAAATACTCATGGAGGTACTCGAAGGATATGGATCACATCATGGAAAAAAACAACAAGGTCTACTTGAGAGGAAGCATCGTATCGGAAGCTGTCTTTTCGCACGAGGTGTACGGGGAAGGGTTTTACGAACTGTTTGTGCGCGTGCCGCGCCTTTCGGGGCAGGCGGACATTCTGCCCGTCACCATCTCCGAGCGCATCATCCGCAGCAACGATCTCAAAGAGGGGAGCATCCTCTGCGCCGAGGGGCAGTTCCGAAGCTACAATAAGCTCGAAAACGGGCGTTCGCGGCTCATGCTCACCGTGTTCGTGCGCGACATCGTCGAGGACATCCCGGGACGCAACCCCAACAGCATTCTGCTCGGCGGGTACCTGTGCAAGCCGCCCGTCTACCGCACCACCCCCTTCAACCGCGAGATCTCCGATCTCCTCGTCGCCGTCAACCGCGCCTACAACAAGTCCGATTACATCCCCTGCATCGCGTGGGGGCGCAACGCCCGCTTCGTGCAGGATCTTGCCGTCGGCTCGCGCATCATGCTCTCGGGGCGCATCCAGAGCCGCGAGTACCAGAAACGCCTCTCCGAAGACGAGGTCGTCACCATGACGGCGTACGAAGTCTCCGTCTCCAAGCTCGCCACCGTCGACGAGGGCGCCGTGCTCGATTTAGAGCAGGAATTCGAGTTTTACACCTCACCGGTGGGGCAGTAGCCACCTCGCCGGTGGGGCAGCGGGAATTTACTTTACGCTTGCGGGAAAACTAACGGAAATGTTCTCGCGGGCAAATGCTGCCTCGCCGCAGGTTCAGTAAGCCACCTCGCCGGTGGGGGCAGCGGGCACCTCGCCGGTGGGGCAGTAGGAATTTACGTTGCTTTTGCGGGAAACCGAACGGAAATGTTCTCGCGGGCAAATGCTGCCTCGCCGCAGGTTCAGTAGCCACCTCGCCAGTGGGGCAATAAACATGGGGAGCTGTCTTGATAGGGGAAAAGAAAAGGGCCGAAGCGTTGTGCTTCGGTCCTTTGCCGTTCAGTCGTCCTTTTCGCGGCCCGGGAGGGGGTCGGCGTTGAACACCTTTTCCGCGATGCGGCAGAACGTGCGCGCGTCCTCTTCGCCGATGAGCGCGATGATGCGCCGCGAAAGGGCGAGCGAGCGCTCGTGCTCTTCTAAAAACTCGGGGAGTTTTTCGCGGATGGGGATCACATAGGTCGTCCGCTTGTCCTCCCCCGTCCTGCGCTCCAAAAACCCGCGTGCGGTGAGGGAGCCGATCGTGCGGTTGACGAGCGATTTGAGCATCCTCGTGCGGCGGCAGATCTCCCCGAAGGAGACGGCGCCCACTCCGTCTTCGCGGTAGCGCTCATAGACGATGGCCATGACCACCGCCTCGTTGTAGATCATCTTCCGCGTGATGCGCGTGTTTTTGAGGACGCTCGTGGCGCGGAGCCAGGCGAGGATGAGGTCTTCTTCGAGCCGCCTATCCCGTTCGCCGTTTCGGTCGCTCCTGTCGTGCTGTTCGTGTTCGGTCATGATCTCCCCTTCTCTTTGGAAACGTCCGTATTATACGCTTTCGCAGGGAGAATGTCAAGGGGAAAGCCTAAATGTGTTTGCATTTTGCGCCGTGCGGTATTATAATGAAAAAGAGGACGCCGGCGCGTCCTTTCCAAAGGAGATCTTTTATGAAACTGCCGTCGGACGGCGCGATGCTTTTGAGCTTTCTCAATACGAAACTGCGCGACGAATATTCCTCGCTGGACGAACTTCTGGAGGACTTCGGGGCGGACAGGGGCGAAGTCGAAGAAAAACTGCGCGCGTTGGGGTATGAGTACGACCCTTCGCGCAACGCCTTTCGCTGAGCCCGCGCGCCGATCGCACGCCAAATTGTGGAAAAGCAGGGCGCTTTGTGGAAAAGTCTGTGAAAAACGCCCCTTTATCCACAGAAAAAATGTTGAAATGTGGATAAGTCGGCGGGCGCGCCCGCCGAGGAGGGAAATATCATGCCGGACGCGATCGCGCTTTGGGTGATCGCCGCGCTCGTCGGGGCGGCGGCGCTCCTCTTTTTGCTGCAAATTCTTATGGTGGGCATCACCTTTTCGCTGCTTTACGGCAGAGTGAAGCACACGCATTCGCGGCGCGCGCTCTTTTCCGATCTTCCCGCGATCGGGGTACGGCGGGAATTTGTGCCCGTCGGCCGCCGCAGGAAGCTCGCCGTCTATCACCTCGGCGAGGAGAATAAGAAGGGGCTCGTCATCCTCTCCCACGGCATCCGCGACCATGCGGAGGGCTATTTTTCCGAGGCGCGCGGCTTTCTGATCGAGGGATACCGCGTGCTCCTCTACGACGCCACGGGCAGCGGCGCCTCGTCGGGCAGGAGCCAGCGCGGGCTGCCGCAGTCGGCGATCGACCTTCATCGCATCCTTTCGTGGGCAGAACAACAGCCCTGTTTTGAGGGGCTTGACTTTTATCTTTACGGCCACAGCTGGGGCGGGTACGCCGTCTGCGCCGTGTTCTGCAAGGGGGAGCATCCGCGCGTGAAGGCGGTGTGCTCGCTTTCGGGCTTTTCCGACCCTTCTAAGATGCTCTTCGAGAGCGGTTCAACTCTTACCGTGCATTTCGGGCGGTTCATGTATCCCGCGCTCCTCTTCATGCAGGGGATGCGCTTCGGCAGCGCAGTGCGCGACACGGCGGAAAAGGGCATCCGTAAGGCGAAGGGAACGCGCTTTTTGATCCTGCACGCCGAACACGATCAGGCGGTCAGACTCAACGGGGCGTCCGTCTACGCCCGCCGCGCCGAGCTCGGGAGCGAGGGCAGCCGCGTGAAGTTTGAGGTCGTGAAGGGCAGGCATCATCTCAACGCCTGGTTCTCGCCTGCCGCCTGCGAAAGGGACGAAGCCTTCGAGGAACGCTATCGGAAGATGACGGGCAAGTTCGGGTTTCGGCTCACGAAGGCGCAGGAGGAACAGTTTTATTCGGACATCGGAAGAGAGGAGCGCATCGCGCTCTCCGAGCCCGATCCCGCCTTCTTCCGGCGCATCGATATGTTTTTCAGGGAGGGGATATGATCTCGAAACTCGATCTCATGAAACTATTTTCGCAGTACGAAGGGGAGATCTCGATGTCCGACTTCACGCCCGAGGAACTTGAAGAATATCTGCGGGAGGCGGAAGGCGCGGAGGCGCCGCTCTCCCCTGCCGAGTGGAAGGCGCGCTACTTCGAATACTACGACGACGTCAAAGATAAGTCTTTGAAAAAACAGGATTGGTAAAGCCGTTCCCGGAACGGGAGGAGAACATGGGCATTCGGGAGTTTTTCACGCGCCTTTCGGGGCGCATCGGCGAGTACGACGCGTCGCACAACTTCACCTGCGACCTGTGCGGGCGGGAGGTGTTCGAAAACGAGCGCCTCTGCAAGTCCTGCCGCGTCGAACTCCCGAAGATCGAACTTTGCTGCCCCTTCTGCGGCCGCCGCGTTTTGGAAGAGGGCGTTTGCCTCGAATGCAAGAAGCAGCCGCTCGGTGTCGCAAAGGCGCGCTCGGTATATTGCCACGAGGGCGGCGCCGCGGCGCTCGTTTTGCGCTTCAAGCGGGGCGAAAAGTATCTCGTCTGCACGCTTGCGGAGGAGCTCGCGCCCCTTCTTGACCGTGAATTTGCGGACTGCGACGCCCTTGCGTTCGTCCCCATGACGAAGCGGGCGGAACGCGCCCGCGGCTACAACCAGTCGAAGCTGCTTTCCGAGGAACTTGCCCGCCGTACGGGGAAGACGCTTTTGGACGTCGCCGAAAAGCGCAAGGAGACAAAGGCGCAGAAATCGCTCGGCCGAGCCGCCCGCGAAGAAAATCTCAAGGGCGCCTTTCATCTCGTTCACAGGAAGGAAGTCAAAGGCCGCCGCATCCTCATCGTCGACGACACGATGACGACGGGCGCAACGGCGGGCGAACTTGCTTCGCTCTTTTATCGCGCGGGCGCCGAATGCGTCTCTCTTCTCACATTCACGAGCGTGGAGGACCGCACGCTGCATCCGCAAAGCAAAAACACAAGGAGAAGGCCATGATCGAATATCGCGACGAAAAGGAGCTCCCGCCGCAGGAGCTCGAAAAACTCTTTCTTTCCATCGGCTGGGAGTCGGGCAGGCAGCCCGTCCTCCTTTCGAAGGCGCTCAAAAACTACGGCACCGTGCTCACGGCGTGGGAAGGGGAGGAACTTGTCGGCCTCATCGCGGCGATGGACGACGGCTTCCTCACCGCCTATGTACACTATCTTCTGGTGCGGGCGGACAGGCAGAGCGCGGGCATCGGCGGCGTGCTTTTGGAACAGCTCAAAGCGCGCTACGCTTCCTTCCGCAAGATCGCGCTCATCGGCGAGCACCCCGCCAAAGTTTTTTACGAGCGGCACGGCTTTGAGGAAGAGACGCACGCCTCGCCCATGTACTTTTTCCCGCCGAAGGCGTAAAAGCGCGCCGTTATGGCCGTTTGCCTTTCTTTGCCCGGCTCGGCGGTTTTTTCTTGCTTTTTCAGGCAGAACGTGCTATACTGAGCACGGCACAAAATTCTATAGACGCGTAGGCAGATGCGAATGGCATTTCGTATCTCTGATTTCTGCTTGCGCGGGAATTTTGTGCCAACATTTGGAGATACCGATGCAGCGTGTCTCCTCGGAGGCACGCTTTTCTCTTATTCGGGAGAGCGCTGCCGCTCCCGTTCACGGGAAGTGTTTTTTCTTGCTTTTTCGGGTCAGATGTGCTATACTATGAATGCTCTCTAACAAAATAGTTCATTCTATAGGATACATCGGCATAGATGTACCCTTCTTATTCCTATGGGATGAACGTTAGAGAGCAACGGATCTGGGGTGCAATATGCGGGCGTCCCGATCGGGACGCTCTTATTTTTTATTTCAAAGGAGGAAAAAATAATGCAGAACAAGTTCGAATGGGAAGAAGGCGCAGTCGTGACGGCGGAGGACATCATCGCCTCGCTCAAGCCGCTTGTCGACGAGTGCTTCGTGGGCTCGTGCCAAGAGGCGGGCGAAAAGCTCATTTATAAGCTCCCCGACGGCAGGACGTTCTCCCTGACCGCAAAACAGGAAAGCTGAACCGAGGAGCCGAGGGTTCAAGCCCTCCCGGTCTTCCGCTGCGGAGAACGGAACGCGGCGGGCGCTTTTCTATGCACAAAATCCTTCAAAAGCATTTGACAATCGCATGGAAAGCGGCTATAATGGGGGCATACAGGCGTTGAACGGAAGAGACGCGACTATCATTTCGGGTACAGAGAGGCGGGTCCTCAGGCTGAAAGACCGCCGCCGGGAAGGTCGCGGTATTCCCCCGTGAGCCGCTCCCCCGAACAGAACTTTAAGGGGAGCCGTTTCCCGCGTGAAGGGGCAATGAGGCGCGGCATGAGCCGCGTGAAGACAGGTGGTACCGCGAATGCTTTCGCCCTGTCGGCCAAAAGGCCGGCGGGGCGTTTATTTTTTGCACAAGGAGGCAGACATGGAAGAACAGATCGTGCAGGAAGACATCGTAAAGGCGGCGCAGGAGGAGGCGGAAAAGGCCGAAGGCAGCCGCGCGCTCTACGAAGTCAAGATGAAGTTTTTGGGCCGTGCGGGCATCGTCACGGCAATGCTGAAGAAGATGAAGGAGATCGCTCCCGAAGAGCGCCCTTCCTTCGGCAAGAAGGTGAACGCCATCCGCGAAAAGCTGGAAGCAGGCTTCGCGGCGGCGGAAGCGCGCGTCAAACAGCGCGAACTTGCGGCAAAGCTTGAAAGCGAATCGCTCGACGTCACCATGCCCGGCAAGCGGCAGAAAAAGGGTGCGCTCCACCCCGTGACGCGCGTTAAAAACGAGCTCGTCGACATCTTCGCGGGCATGGGCTTCGAGATCTTCGAAGGCCCCGAGATCGAGAACGATTACTATAACTTTACGGCGCTCAACACGCCCGCCGATCACCCCGCCCGCGATATGCAGGATACCTTCTACTTGAGCGAGGAGTACCTTCTCCGCACGCAGACGAGCGCGGGGCAGATCCGCTTCATGGAAGAGCACCGCCCGCCCATCAAGATGCTCTCGCCCGGCCGCGTGTTCCGCTCGGACGACGACGCGACGCACTCGCCCATGTTCCATCAGATGGAGGGGCTCGTCGTCGACAAAAACGTCACGCTGTGCGATCTTCAGGGCATGCTCGACGAATTTGCGCGCACCATGTTCTCCTCTTCTTCGAAGACGCGCCTGCGCCCCTCCTACTTCCCCTTCACGGAGCCTTCCGTCGAAGTGGACGTCTCGTGCGCGGCGTGCGGCGGCAAGGGCTGCTCTCTCTGCAAGGGGACGGGCTGGATCGAAGTGTTGGGCGCGGGCATGGTGAATAGGCGGGTGCTTGAAAACTGCCGCATCGACCCCGACGAATACACGGGCTTTGCCTTCGGTATGGGCATCGAGCGCATCGCCATGCTCAAATACGGCATCAACAACATCAAGCTGCTCACGGAAAACGACGTGCGCTTCTTGGAACAGTTCAAAGATTGAGGAGGAAGCAAGATGATCGCACCCTTCAGCTGGTTAAAAGATTATGTGGATATCGATATTTCCGCCGAGCAATTGCAGGAAAAGCTCTTCTCGTGCGGGTTTGAGGTAGAGGAGCTCACCTATCTCGGCAAAGACGTCACGAACGTCGTCGTCGGCAAGATCCTCTCCACCGAAAAGCACCCCGATGCGGACAGGCTCACCGTCTGCAAGGTGGACTGCGGCGAGCATGGCGTCAAGCAGATCTGCACGGCGGCGACCAACGTCTTCGCGGGGGCAAAGGTGCCCTGCGCGCTCGACGGCGCCACCGTCCTGCATGAGGGCGGCGTGCAGAAGATCAAGAACGGCAAACTGCGCGGCGTTGCTTCCGAGGGCATGATGTGCTCGGGCGAGGAGCTGGGCATCACCGACGATTATTACGAGGGCGCCGAGGTCAACGGCATCCTCATCCTCGATGAAAGCGAGCCCGTCGGCGCGGACATCCGCCCTATCGTCGGCATCGACGACTATCTCTTCGATATCGCCGTCACCGCCAACCGCCCCGACTGCCAGTGCATCCTCGGCATCGCGCGCGAAGTCGCCGCCGTCCTCAAAAAGCCCCTCAAACTGCCTGCCCTTACCTATACGGCGGCGCAGACGGACGTGAAGATCCCCGTCGAGGTGAAGGAGCCTTCCCTCTGCCCGCGCTATGTGGGGCATTTCGTGAAGGACGTGAAGATCGGCACCTCTCCCCGCTGGATGCGCCGCCGACTGGCGCTTTGCGGGCTGCGCTCGGTCTCCGATATCGTCGACATCACCAACTTCGTGCTGCTCGAAATGGGGCAGCCCATGCACGCTTTCGACCGCAACTTCCTGCGCGGCGGGAAGATCGTCGTGCGCCGCGCCGAGGAGGGCGAGAGCATCGTCACCCTCGACGAAAAGCAGTTCAGCCTGCACCCCGACAACCTCCTCATCTGTGACGGCGAGGGCGGCGTGGCGCTCGCGGGCATCATGGGCGGGCTCAACAGCGAAATTAAGCCCGAAACGAAGGAAGTTTTCTTCGAAGCCGCCAAGTTCGCGCGTGACAGCGTGAGAAAGACCTCCCGCGCCTTAGGTCAGCGCAGCGATTCCTCTTCCCGCTTTGAAAAGGGCGTCGATGCCTACACCTGCCCCGTCGCGATGGACAGGGCTTTGCACCTCGTCGAAGAGCTCGGCTGCGGCGTGCCCACCTGCTACCGCGCCGACGTCAACGCGCAGGACCTCACCCCCAAGACGCTCTCCGTCACGATGGAGAAGATCGACTCCCTCCTCGGCATCGAAGTGCCCAAGGAAGAGGCGGTCGCCATCTTAAAGCGCCTCTTCTTCGACGTGAAAGAGGAGGGGGATGCGCTCCTCGTCACCGTGCCGCTGTGGCGCGAGGACGTGGACGGCTGGCCCGACCTTGCCGAAGAGATCATCCGTATGTACGGGTATGAGCACATCGAGCCCACCTTTTTGACGCGCGCGTCCGTCACCCACGGCGGCTGGACGCCCGCTCAGCAGCAGGAGCTCAAATTCAAGCGCGTTTTGGCGGGCGAGGGCTTCTTCGAGGCGTGCAACTATTCCTTCTATTCGCCCAAAGATTTCGACCTCTTCCGCCTGCCCGAAGACGCGCCCGAACGCCGCGCCATCCGCATTTTGAACCCCATCGGCGAAGATCTTTCCGTCATGCGCACCTTCCTTGCGCCCGCGATGCTTCAGAACGTCGTGCGCAACGTGCGCCGCGGCAACGCGGAAGGGCGGCTCTTCGAGCTTGCCAACGCCTATCTTGCCGAGGAGCTCCCCTTGAAGGCGCTCCCCAAAGAAAATAAGCGCGTGACGCTCGCCGTCTGGGGCGAGGGCGACTTCTTCGACTTAAAGGGCGCCGTTGAGGCGATCGCCGAAAGCTTTTCGCTCCGCCTCACTTTCGAGCGCGGCGAAAAGCTCTTCCTGCACCCCGGGAAGACGGCTCTCATCCGCATGGGCGAGCGCGAAGTGGGCTGGATGGGTGAGCTGCACCCTTCGATCGCCGAAGAACTTGCCCTCGAAAAGCCCGTGTATCTTGCCGAGCTCGACTACGACGTCCTTTCGAGGAAGTTCGCAAAGGACATCGTCTATCATAACCTGCCCAAGTTTGAGAGCGTGCAGCGCGATCTTGCCGTCGTCGTCGACGAGAAGGTGACGTGCGCCGAGCTCGAAAACGCCATCCTGCGCGCCTGCAAGGCGGCGAAGAAGGCAGAGCTCTTCGACGTCTACCGCTCCGCACAGGTGGGCGCGGGCAAGAAGAGCATGGCGTTCCGCATCACATTCTCCCCCGAAGAGACGGCGGAAAAACCGCTTTCGCCCGAGGCGGTGGATACATTCTTCCATAAGATCGTGGGGAATTTGGCGCATAACTTCGGCGCAGAATTAAGGTGAGCGCGATGATACTCAAAAACGAAAAAAAAGAGATCTTCGTCTACGAATGGCCTGTGGAAAGCCCCAAAGCCATCGTGCAGATCGTGCACGGCATGGCGGAGCACGCGGGGCGGTACGATGCATTCGCGCGCTTTCTCAGCGAGCACGGCTATTATGTCGTCGCGGACGATCACCGCGGCCACGGCAAGACGGACGAAAAGTCGCTCGGCTATGCCCCCAAGGATATGTTCGAGCACACCCTTTCCGACGAGGCGCTCGTCCTTGAGGCCTTTCAGAAAAAGTATGCCGATACGCCCGTCATCGTGCTGGGCTTTTCCTACGGCTCCTTCCTGACGCAGCACTTCATCGCCCGCCACGGCGAACAGCTCGCGGGGGCGATCGTTGCGGGCAGCTCCTATAAAAAGGACGCCGAGGTGTATCTGGGCAGCGTCGTCGCGGCGCTCGGGAGCGCGTTTTTCGGCGAAAAGAAGCCCGCGAAGCTCATCGAAAAGCTCTCTTTCGGCGCATATGCCAAAGGGTTCGAGGACGGGGAGTGGCTCTCGACGGACGGCGGGAATAACCGCGCCTACCGGAGCGATCCCTTCTGCGGGTTCACCTGCTCCTTCCGCTTCTATTCCGACTTCTTCCGCGGCCTTCGCGGCCTCTATACGGCGGAGTATGCGGCAAAGCTGCGCAAAGATCTGCCCGTCCTCCTCATCTCGGGGGCGGACGATCCCGTGGGCGCGAGGGGCAAGGGCGTCAGAAAGCTCTATGACTTTTACACCAAGAAGGCGGGCATGAAGAACGTGCAGCTCAAGCTGTTTGAAAATTCCCGTCATGAGTTTCTCAACGAGCGGGAGGGCCGCGCCGAAAAGTGGGGCGCCGTGCTTGCCTTTTTGGATGAGACGGCGGGTTCGCCTTCCGAAGAGCCCGCAGCGGAGTAAGGCAGTTTTCTTTTGAAGAAAAACGCGCGGCGGCGTCGTTGCCCTCCCACACGTTGAGGGTAAGGTCGTAGCAGTTCAGCTCCCTTGCAAGCGCCTCTGCGGCGGCAAACAGCCTTCGTCCCACGCCCCGTTTGCGGAATGCTTCGTCTACGCACAGATCGTCTAAATACAGCGTCTTGCGCGCCGCCATCGAGCCGCCCTTCGTCTCCTCCAAAAAGCAGACGGCATAGCCCAATACTTCGCCCGCTTCTTCTGCGACGAGCACGGGCGTTCGATCGATGAGCGCTTTCACTTCCCCTTCGTCATACTTGCGTTTGCCCTCTAAGAAGAGGTCGGGGCGGATGGCGTGATGCACGGCGTGTACCTCAAAGAGGATGCGCCCGATCGCCTCCGCGTCCTCTTCCTTTGCGCGGCGGATACAAATTGCCATACTGTTTTCTCCTCAAAACAAAGAGCCCGCTTCCTGCAGGCTCCGGAAAGTTCAGTTGACGACCTTGGGGTCGAAGTTGAGCGTGTATTGGTTGGGGCCCCTGTCTTCGGGGAAGAGGGTGGAGCCGGGAACGACGGGCAGCGTCAGCGGATTGATGAGGGCGTCTGCCGTCAGGTTGGTGACTGCGGCGCGAAGGTAAGGGAACATCGTCTCCGTCGCGTTGATGGCGAAGATGCGCTTGTCCTCGTCCGTCGTCATGTTGTTGACCTCGAATATGCCCACGAAGCGCACTTTGAGGTTGAAGGGCTTGGGAGATTCCTCCGTGCTCTCGATCTTGCATTCGAGGATGACGATGTTCACCTTGTTGTTTTCGTTGGCCTGGCGAATCTGGCGGGTGAACATGGGCTTGATCTCGAACTTGGTATCGGGCGTCGCCTTGATGGGGTTGACCTTGAAGGAAAGCTCGTCTGCCGTGAGAGCCTTCAGGGAATAATCGATCATAGTGTACCTCTCTTATCATCGGGCGGTGGGTCTGCCGCACGCGCCTCTGTATTTTTTATACCCCTCTATCATACGCTCCAAACGCAGATTTGTCAAGTTTTTGAAGAAAGCTGCGGGAACTTCCGAAAGGATCGCTTCTTTCCGCGGGGAGCGCGGGGGCGCGCGGGTTTGGGCGCGGGCGGGAAAAATTGTGCAAGCCGTTGACATTTTCCCCCGTGTTTTGTATAATGAGGGAAAGATCATACGGGAGAATTTTGCGAAATGCTCGTCAACGAAACGAAAAACGATGTCGAAACCAACCTTGCCGCCACGCTGCACACGGGCGGGCCCGTGATGGCGGGTGCGTGCATCGGCTTTGCGGCGTTCTTTGCTCTTCTCGGCGCGGTGCTTCTGGCGCTGAAAGCGGACGTCTTCTTCTATGCCTTCTGTTTTGCGGCGGCGGCACTTCTCCTTCTCTTCCTGCTCTTCGGCTACAAGCCCATGCTCAAAGCGGTGCTCCGAAAGTCGCTCGCAGGGAAGGAGACCGTGCATCGCTTTGTCTTTTTGGAGGATAACCTCGAGTTCCGCACCGAGCGCGGGGAACAGATCACGGGCAAGAGCGTCGTCGCCTATCAGGACATCCGGAAGGTCACGGAGTACGCCGATATGTGGATCGTCTGGCTGGACCGCTCCACCGTGCTCGCCGTCTCGCGCAGCGGGATGACGCAGGGAAGGGCGGAAGACCTGTCCGTCCTCTTCGGCGTCAAGCTCGGCGAACGTTTCAAGAGCCATGTCAGGGCGCGCTGAAAAGCTTTTCGTTCCGCCTCAAACGCTTTCGCCCGCAGGAGCCGCCCGCTTTTTGCGCCCCTTCGGCGTGGGTGCGCCCGAAGAGACGGAAACGCTGCTTACTTATACTGTAAGGGAATAATAGGAACCCGATCAAAAGCGCGTGTTTTGCCCCGATACTGCGTTAAGGCCCTTGACCGTGCGCTCGGCACGGCCTGCGGCCCTTGCCTTGTCTGGGGGCAAAACCGCAGCTTTTGATTGCTTTGCACTTTTGGCGAGAAAATTTTGGGATGCTTTGCCGTGAAGAGGCTGCAGCAATACCGCCGTATTGCAAAGACGATGAACGGCAAGGCGTCCAATTCATGCCACAGCCCTCGCAAAATTTTACGATGTAAAATTTTGCGAAGAGGAGCGGCAGACGAAAAAGGCGCGGCAGTCGGCTTTGCCGAATGCCCGCAAGACGCGTCTTGCCGCGACGAAAAAGCGTGGTTCGTACTGTTCCCTTACAGTATACTTGGGAGGATGGATACTTCCGCCGCATCGTCCGCTGCCGCTTGGGCGCGGGCGATCTTGTTTTGAAGGTGCGCCGCGAAGAAGACGTTTCCCTTTTGCGGCTTTCTTCGCAGTGCGCGTTTTCCGAATATCTTGCAGAAAACGGCATCCGAACGGCGCGCTTTCTGTCCGTTTGTCCGAGCGGTGAGGGCGCGTGGAAAAAGGAGGGCTTTGCGGCGGCGCTTCCTGCGGAGGGCGGGCCCGTCCTTGTGACCCTCGAGCACTTTTGCACGGGGCAGCTCACCGCGGTCACGCCCGAGCTTGCCGAGGCGGCGGGGCGCAGACCTTCGGGTCTGCGCCCCGCCGCTTTTTTCTGCCCCGTCTTATCGTTGGGCGGGCAGGGCAAAGCGATCCGGCGCTGTTTCTGCGCCGCCGCGCGGTTATTCGGCGCGCTTTACTTTGACGCTGCCGCAGAGCACTTCCGCATAGGAATAGCTCGTTTTGCCCAGAAAGCGCCCGTCGTCGGGGCGTACGGTGAAGAGGGCGGGGTACACCCCCGAAAGCTCTCCGCGGTAGGAGAGTACTTTATTTCGTCCCAGATTGACGGTCACGTCCACTTTGGAACGCAGACACGTCTCGATCGCCCGCTTGACGGCGGCTAAGTTCCGGCTCTGTCGTATCATGTCCCGTTTTTTCCCCATTTTGCCGCAGAATATACTTCTTTCGCCGCGCATAACCGTCCGCAAGCCCTCATACAATAGAGGGAACACAAGGAGGGCCATCATGCAGATCGAGACGCAGCGCTATCGGGGATATACGAGGACGGGGACGCTTTTTGCAGAGACGACGGCGGAATGCCGCTTCGGCGGCGAGGTAGAGACGGTGCTTGCGGCGTATGCCGAGCTTTCGCCCGTGCGTGCGGAGGCGGAGGACGGCGGCGTGCGCATTTTGGGCAGGGCGCGCTTTTCTCTCGTCTACGAAAATGCGGAACACGGCGTGTGCCGTGCGGAAAAGGGCGCGGAATTTACGTTGAAGGCGCAGGGGGAGTGCTGTTCCGCCTCCCTTCCGCGCGTAAGGCTTCGGGCAGAGAACATCTCGGTGCGCCGCGAGGGGGCGAGCGTCTATCTTGCCGTCCTCGTATCGGCGCAGGCCGATCTCTTCGAAGAGCGGGAGTTCGAATATCTGACGGGCGGCGAGCTCGTCACAAAGCGCGAAGATCTCACGGCTTGGAGCGCGCATCTGCTGAGCGGGGAGACGGAGATCGCCGACGAATTCGAGACGGAGTTTCTGGGCGACATCCTGCTGCACACGTCGGCGGCGCTCGTGCGTTCCGCGCGCTGCGAGGCGGGCAGCCTCGTGCTCGAGGGGGAGGTCAATCTCTGCCTTCTGGCGCTCAGGGAAGGAGAGCCGCTTTCGCTCGAACGGCTCATCCCCTTCCGCATCGAGATCGCGTCGGAGGACGCGGCGGCGGGGAACCCCGCCGAGGGGCGGGTGAGCGTGAAGGAGGTCTATCTCCATGCCGATGCCGACGAGGAGGCGGGCAAGTGCAGCCTGCACGCCGAACTCACGCTCTCTGCGGAGGGGTGCGTCTGTTCGGAAGAGCGGGTGGACGCCGTTACCGACGCCTATTCGCTGACGCATACCGTCAGTCTCACCTATTCCGAGCTGCAGACGAGCTGCGCGGGAGAGGGCATCTCTCTGACCGAGCGCATCGCGGGCAGGGCGGCGCTCTCCTCGCCCATCGACTATTCGGATACGCTGCTCGCCGTCACGCTGCAGCGGGCGGAGGGGAGCATCGTCTGCTCGCCGGAGGGGCGGTGCGCCGAGGGGGTGGCTTCGGCGACGCTGCTCGTGAAGGGGGCGGACGGCACGCGCCGCGGGGTCGAGATGAGTTTCCCCTTCTCCGTTCCCGTCTCGTTCGAAGGGGAATGCTCTCTTTCCGCGCTCGTCTGCGGGATGTCCGCGCGGCAGAGACAGGAGGGGGAGATCGATGCGGAGGCGACGCTCAAGCTCACCCTCACCCCTGTCTCTTATACACATCTGACGCT
>ENA-OYZE01000124-OYZE01000124.1-human-gut-metagenome-genome-assembly--contig:-NODE-124-length-38067-cov-9.249895_pt1 | contig 38067 bp, 26 predicted proteins | sample MGYA00243259_ERZ653469 | MGnify/ENA primary metagenome ERZ653469 (study PRJEB26926, sample SAMN06164913) | human gut metagenome | biome: ENVO:00009003; feature: ENVO:2100002; material: ENVO:00002003...
GAAACATTCCATCGCGCCGTTGTCCATGCAATTCCCTTTGCGCGACATGCTCTGCACAATGTTATGTTCTTTAAGATACCTTTGGTATTCCGCGTGTTGGTATTGCCAGCCTTGGTCGGAGTGTAGTATAGGCGTTGCGCCTTGTGGCAGTATCTTGCTAAGTCCGTCCAGCATTTCCCTTATCTGTGCAAGGTCGGGGTGAAGGGATACTGAGTATGACATGATCTCATTGTTGTACAAATCCATTATTGGAGAGAGATATATCTTTGTATCTCTGACTTTAAGCTGAGTCACATCCGTTGCAAGTTTTTCAAAAGCTCTTTCCGCAGTGAAATCCCGGTTTAATATATTGTCCGCAACTTTACCTACCTCGCCTTTATACGAATGGTATCTCTCGTTTTTGCGTCTTTTTCCGTGAAGACCGAGCATTTTCATTAACCGCAGTACCTTTTTGTGGTTAATCGTCATGCCTTTTGCCTGCAATTTGAGCGTTATGCGCCTGTATCCGTACCTTTGCGCGTTTCCCTCGAATACTTCCTTTATTGCCTGCTTGTCCGCAAAATACTTGTCTGTCTTACTCGCTTTCAAGTGGTAGTAGAACGTGCTGCGCGGCAAACAGGATATTTGGAGAAGTATTTTCAGCGGAAATCTCTGCCTTAGCTCAGCAATTATTTTCGCTTCTTCCCGCTCTTTTGCTCTTCCGCATAAACTAAGGCGCTCAGTTTTTTTATGTATTCGTTCTCCGCTTCAAGATATTGTATCCTTTCTTTCAGCCTTTGGTTCTCTGCTATTAAGTCTTCTTCCACAGACTTATCCAATGGCTGTTTCCTTGGTCTGCCCGTGCTTTTTCTTCCGCGACGTTCTGTCATGAACCCTGCCGCTCCTTCTTCCAAGTATATGCGCTCCCACCTGTGCAGAGTTTCCATTGCTCCGCCCATAGAGTTTTTCACAAGTCCATATTTGCGAGCTGTTTCACTGTAACTTAAACGGTTTTCACGCATATCCATTATAACAGATAACTTAAACTCTGGCGAGTATTTTGTGTTGAATCTCTTTTTCTTTGACATAAAAATATGCACCTCCAAAAGTCTGTCCAACTTTTGGGGTGCATATCAAAATGACATCTCTCTTTTTTGCGTTTTCGCCGTTATTTATGCTCCTCGCGCAGGAGTTCGCGTTCGATGGTCTTGACGAGCTCTAAGGCGTTGGCGGTGTAATAATCTGCGCCGATCTCCTTTGCGATCTCTTTGTTGAGCACCGCGCCGCCCGCAAAGACGGGTGTTTTGCAGCCTGCCGAGCGGAGCGCTTCGATGGTCGAGCGCATATTGGGTACCGTCGTCGTCATGAGCGCCGAAAGCCCCACGCAGAGCGGCCGTTCTCTTAGCACCATTTCGACGACGCGCTCAATGGGCACGTCTTTGCCGAGGTCGATGACCTCGAAGCCGTACGATTCAAGCACCACCTTACAGATGTTCTTGCCGATATCGTGGACGTCGCCCTTGACGGTCGCGAGCACCACTTTGCCGCGCCCCGCACCCTTGCGTTCGAACCTCTCTCCGAGCACCGCAAACGCCTCTTTGGCTGCCTCCGCCGCCGCGATGAGCTGGGGAAGATAGAGCGTGCCCCGATCGTACAACCGCCCCACCTCCTCGAGCGCGGGGATGAGGATGCCGTTCACGATGTCCATCGGCGCTTTTTCTTGGAGTTCTGCTTCGGTGAGGGCGCGCGCCTCCCCCTTCCTTCCGCGGCGGACTGCCTCGGAAAGCGAAGCGGCAGCCGAAGCGTTCGTGCCGATCGCGGGGGCGGGAGCCGCTGCGGGGGCGGCAGAAACAGCGCCCGCATAGCGCGAAATATAGTCCTCCGCGCCCACGTCCTCGCCCGAGAGCACGCGGAAGGCATACACCGTGCCCGCCATCTCGCCGTCCATAGGGTTCATGATGGGCATCGTAAGCCCCGCCTGCAAAGCCGCCGCAAGAAAGGCGCGGTTGAGGCGCGGGCGGTCGGGAAGCCCGAAGGAGACGTTGGAAACGCCGAGCGCCGTCTGAACGCCCAAACTCTTTACCAGGGTGAGCGCCTTTAACGTCTCTTTGACGAGGGGCTGTTCGGCGGACGCCGTTAAAACGAGGGTATCGATCATCACCCTGTGGCGGGGGATGCCGTACTCTGCGGCGCGCGAAAGGATACGCTCGGCGATCGCAAGGCGTTCCTCCGCCGTCCGCGGCACGCCCTTCCGATCCATCGTGAGCCCCAAAACAACGGCGCCGTACTTTTTGACGAGAGGAAAAACGGCGTCCATCACCATGCCCTCGCCGTTGACGCTGTTGACGAGCGGCACGCCGCTGTATTTCCGGATGCCCGCTTCGATGGCTTCGGGGTCGGAGGAGTCGATCTGCAAAGGAAGATCGGTCGCTTCCGCAACTGCCGCCGCGGCACGCTCCATGACGGCGGGCTCGTCGAGCCCGGGAACGCCGACGTTGAGATCGAGCAGTTCCGCCCCCGCCTCCTCCTGGGCGATCGCCTCACGCGCAAGATAGTCCATATCCCCCTTCAAGAGCGCCTCTTTGAGCTTCTTTTTGCCCGTGGGGTTGAGCCGCTCCCCGCAGATGCGCGCCCCCTTCAAAACGACGCGGCGCGTCGAAGACGTGACGACGGTCTCAAATGCGGGTTCGGGCTGTTCGACTTCTCTCCCTGAAAATTTCGCAAGCCGCGCGGTAAATTCGGGCGTCGTGCCGCAGCAGCTGCCGACGACGGAAACGCCCATTTGGATGAACTCCTCCATGGGCGCCATGAAGTCCTCGACGCTCAGAGAATAGACGGTCTTTCCGTCCTCGAACGTCGGGATGCCGCGGTTGGGCTGCACGATGACGGGAAGATGAGAGACGGGCAAAAAGCGCTCGACGACGGGCTTCAAGTCCTGAGGCCCCAACGAGCAGTTGACGCCGAGCGCGGAAACGCCCAGATTTTCAAGGAGCGCCGCGCAAATCTCGGGCGTGGTGCCGTTCAGCGTGCGGCACGTTTTATCGAAGGTCATCGTGGCGAAGATGGGTTTTTCCGTCTGCTCTTTGAGCGCCAGAATGCACGCTTTGAGCTCTAAAAGATCGGAAAAAGTTTCGACGATATACCCGTCGACGAGCTCCTTCGTGCATGCGGCGATCTCCGAGAACGCTTCGAACGCTTCCTCGAAGGTGAGCGTACCGAGGGGCTGCATCATGCCGCCCGTAGGGCCGATGTCGAAAAAGACCTGTTTGCCCGCCGCCCGCGCGTTGCTTACTGCCGCTTCGGCGACCTCTTTGATCTGAAACTTCCCGCGGTACTTGATGCGGTTGAGGCCGAAGGAGTTGGTCGTGATGATGTCCGCCGCCGCATAGGCGCGGTGGATAGAACGGACGGTCTCCCCGTCTGTGAGGTTGAGATCTTCGGGAACAGCGGCAAGCACGCCGCGGCGTTCAAGTTCGCTGCCGAATCCCCCGTCGATGACCACTACTTTGCGTAACATACCCTTCCCTCCTTCCGATAGGCGCAGTGTTCACCCAGAATACAGCCTGCGCACGACTTTTGCGCCGTCTTTCCGATGCCGACAAAGCCCGCCATCGTCTTTTGCGGCAGCATGAGACCGCTTTGCTGCATCGTGATGCCGATGCGGTCTCCCCGCACCGCTTCTAATATATATTTGACGTCCGAAATGTCGCTCCCGCCGTAGCCGGGGCAGAAGCGATAGGTGCGCTCTTTCCCCAAAGCCTCTTCCGCCTCGTCGGCAAGCGTTTCTAAAAGCGCGCTCGCACAGGCATCGGCGACGACGCCCGCCGCCATGTCCTCTTTGGAGATCCTGCGGATGAGAAGATCGACCTCCCCGCCCAGCGTCACGGCTTCGAGAACGACGGAAGAACACCCCGAAAGAAAGCTCAAATAGGGCTCCTTCTGCAAAAACAAGGGGAGCGCCGTAAAGCGCCCCTCGCTGCGGCGGAAGCGTGCCGCCTGCTCGATGCGCGGCAGCACTTCCGAAATGAGCGCCTCCGTCTCCCCGTTTCCCATGCCGTGAAAGCCGAGATAGGTGAGGATGAGCGCATTCAGATCAGAATAATTCACGGAACACCCTCTCGAGGCGGGAATAGATGGCGTGCGCCGCCCCCGCGTTGTTCATGATATAGAGGTGGATGCCAGGCGCGCCCTTTGCGATGAGGTCGATGATCTGATAGACGGCGTAATTGAGCCCGATCTCCTCCATCACAGCGGGGCGGTCGGAGTACACCTCGATCATGTTTCTGAATTCAAGGGGCACGGCGCTGCCGCACATCTCCTTGACGCGCCTGATGTTCTGCACCTTCAGAAGTGGCATGATGCCCGGGATGATGGGCACGGTGACGCCGATCTTCTTCGCCTCGTTGACAAGGCGGTAGTAATACGAATTGTCGTAAAAGAGCTGGGTGACGAAAAACTTCGCGCCGCAATCCTGCTTGCGTTTGAGGGCGGCAAGATCCTTATAGAGGGTATCGCACTCGGGATGCCCTTCGGGATACGCCGCGCCCGCGAGCGCAAAGGGATATTTTTTGAGATATTCCATGAGATCGGTCGCGTGCGGGAAGTACTTGCAGTACTCCGCTTCGTAGTCGACGGGCTTATCCCCGCGGAGCGCCAACACGTTCTCTACGCCGAGCGACAAAAACTCCTCTGCCGTGCGGTCGATGTCCTCGGGAGAGGAGGGCCCGCCCGTGAGGTGAGCAAGAGGCTCTATCCCGCTCTTTTTGATATACCCCGCGATCTCGGCGGCGTTGCGGCTGTTGCTGCCGCTCGCCCCGTAGGTGACGCTGATATAGTCGGGCGAGAGCTCTTTCAACGCGTCGATGGTCGCAAACACCCCCTTCGTGCCGACGTCCGCGCGCTTGGGCGGGAACACTTCGAAGGAGAGCGTGCGCTTTTTGTTTAACAATTCGTAGATCTTCATGCCCCGATTATAGCACGAGAAAGTGCAAAATGTCAAACGCCTTGCAAAATTCGCCGAAAAAAGGACGGCATGATTTCTCCGATCGCTTCAAAAACAGCCCTTCTGCGCTCTCATCCGTTTGCACGGATCATGAAATTCCGGCAGGCACGCCCCGCATTCAGGCGTACAAGGTCAGGAGCACGACATCGTTGGTCGAAAGCGCAAGATGCATATTTGTCCTGCCTTCGCTTGTCGTAAAATCGAGTTCTTCTTCCGAAAGTCTCGTATTCTCCTTGATGGCAGCGACTTCCTCCCTCGTCAGAAGGTCAGGCGAGCCAAATTTTTGCCACTCAGCCTTTGGATTGCAATGCGTATCGTCAATGCGCTGCGCCGTGACTCGGCGGGCGGGAACATTTACGGTCAAAGTGACTTCATACTTGTCGTGCCTGCCATAGTCCATATCCTGCGCATACAAAAGCACCTGCACGTTTTTGCCGTCCGTAAAGGCGGCGTATTCGACATCCCCTTTCTGCTTGGGCAGGACGAGCCTCTGCGGATACAATTTTGAAAGCAATTTGAACGCCCAAAAGTTCGGCTTAGGAATGCCGACATTATTGATAATGCCGAAGCCGCCGTGGAAGGGTTTTCCGAGCATGAACTGTTCTTCATAAATATCCGAGCAGCACCAGAACATATAGCCGTCCATAAGATGAGCGGAATCTAAAACCGTTTTGACGATGAACGCCGCCGCAAACTTTTCGTCATGCACGGGCGAGGCGAACACCGCCATCGAGTTCCACTCCGTCATAAAGAGCGGCTTATTCCCCGCCTGCTGTTTTGCGCGCTCATCGAGTTCGGAAAGCACGCCTTTACGCCACGTCTTGTAGACCTCGGGACGGAAAAACAAATTTTGCATGGCGGAAGAAAGCCCGATCTTATCCTTCGCGGCATTCTTTGCGATACGCATCATTTGACAGGCGTCCTTCATGGAAAAGGTATTGCCGAAGGCGTCTCCAGGGTAATGATGTGTGGAGAGAAAGTCACAGGGAACAGCGTTCTTCTCGCAGAATGCCTTAAAATCTTCCAGCCATAGACACGCCGATGACGACGGCCCGCCTACGCGCAGGTTTGCATCCACCTTTTTGACGGCGCGCGCCGTTGTCTCGTACAGGCGAAAGTAATCTTGCTGCTTCCCTTTGAAAAAGATGGCAAGGTCTGGCTCGTTCCAGACTTCAAAATACCAGCTCTCCACTTCCTCTTTGCCGTAGCGGCGGAGAAGAAATTTGAGAAACGCCGTCACAAATTCGCACCACCGGGCAAGCGATTTGGGCTGTGTGATGTTGTTGAGATAGCGAATGCCCGTCTTTTTGCCGCTCGCGAGCGCTGAGGGCATAAAGGAAAGTTCCACAAAGGGCTTCATGCCACAGGCGAGGACGTTATCATACACCTTTACGGCCTGCAAAAAGTTAACTTCCTCGATCTCCTTGGAATGCGGCACGGCGCGGAAGGGCTTATAGTCGGAAAGCCGCTGCACGCAGAGCATATCGTCGTCGAAAATGCCGTGAAAGCGCAGATATCTGAAACCCAGCTCGTCGTGCGCCAGTTTTATATGCTCGCACATATCGGTGCGGTGCATCTGAAAAGCGTGGTCGTTCCCCACCCCGAACTGCCAAGAAAAGTTGGTCGGCGTCGTCTTTGCGTTCTTGTCAATGAAAATATCCATTCCTCCTCCTCACTCACATTGCAGCAATACTTTTATGATTTGCTTCACACTCTCCTGCAATATACCTTTGGAAATTTCGCCCCGTTTTGCGGCGGAATAAATCTTTTTGAACAACTTTTTATCCCCCGGCGTCAGGAGGTTTGTTCCCGCATTCACCGAACGCACGGCGTCCGCCGTATCGCAGGCGCCCCAGTCGGTCATCACAAAGCCCTCAAAGCCCCAGCGCTTTCGCAACAGATCGTGCAAAAGCGGCGCGCTCTCGCTCGGATAGATGCCATTGACGGGATTATAGCTCGTCATCACACACGATGGTTTGTAGAGCGAAAACGCTTTATCAAAGACGCGCAGATACAGCTCGCGCAAAGTGCGCTCCGAAAGAATGCTGTGGCAGGACTTGCGTTCCAGCTCCATGTTGTTGCACAAAAAGTGTTTATACGTCGCACGCACGCCGTTTTCCTCCTGCCCGCGCGCCTGGAAGGCCATGAGCGTGCCCGCTAAAATAGGGTCTTCGGAAAAATATTCGGGGTGCCTTCCGCAGAGAAGGTTGCGATGCAGGTTGCCTCCGGGACCCAAGTTGATGGCGATGCCGTACTCTTTCGACTCCTTCGCAAGCACTTCCCCCACTTTGTAGGCAAGCTGCTTATTGAAGGCGCCAGCAAGCACGTTGGAGGAAGGGAAGCCCGTGGTGCGGCGATTGAGATTGACCCCGCAATTTCCGTCGCTCATATAGTAGGTCGGGACGCCGTACTTTTCGGAATGGGCGAGCTTTCCCGCTGCGCCGCTCTGTTTCGGTCTCCAACAGGAGCCGTTGCAGACGGTGAAATCGACGAGTTCCTTTAAGGAAAATTGAGAGACGAAATCGTCGAGTTTTCCGAGGTGCGCCTTGACATCGGAAAACAGGATGCGTGCGCCGCGATGGGCAGGAAGTTCTGCAAAAGCGGGTTTTTGATAGGCAGCCCGCACGGGGAAAACCTTAGAGCGCGGTACCATGTGCGTGCGCTCCGAAACGCTTCCATCCTCGGAAATACCCTTCACCTCTTCGACGGGCGCAAGGACGGAACACGTCTTTTCGACGACCTCATCCTGCGCGAGCATGAACGAGCCGATCTTTTCTGCCTCGCCGACACATCCGCCCGCAAAGACGGCATATTCCCCCGCTTCGAGGACAAAAGCGCGCGCTTTGTCGTCATAGACGGCAAAGTCTTTGACGGGAACTTCGAGGGTAAGCGTTTCGCTCTCCTCGGGGGATAAGAGGCGCGTCTTTTCAAATCCTGCAAAGGTACGCACGGGCTTTTTGAGCCGCCCGCGGGGCGAAGCGACATAGACGAGGAAGGCGTATTTTCCTGCATACGCCCCCACGTTTTTGATACACGCGGAAATCTTCAATTCCCCGCTCTCCCATGCCGCCTTTGCCGAAACGGAAAACTTCGTATAGGAAAGCCCGTGCCCAAACTCAAACGCTGCGGGCTTTCGGAAGGTATCAAAGTAGCGGTAGCCGACGAACTGCTCTTCCTCGTAAAAGACGCGAACGCCCTGTTTTTTTCCGTCATCCGAATAGACGGGTGTGTTTTCGTCCTGATTGACAAAGTTGTCCGCAGCGGGCATATCGTAATAGTCATTCGACCATGTATCGACAAGCCTGCCGGAAGGGTTCACCCTGCCGCACAGAATATCGGCAAGGCTCTCCGTGCCCCGCTGCCCGCAAAAGCCCGTCCAAATGATTGCTGAAAGCGACAAAGAAGAGATAAACTTCATCTCCACGGGATAGCCCGTATTGAGAATGAGAATAACGCGTTTGTAAATTTTTACCGTCGACGAGAGCTCCGCTTTTTCCCTTTCGGTGAGGTAATACTCCCCGGCAACGGGCTTATTGTCCTGATTTTCACCCGAACGGCGCGAGATGATATACAGCGCCGTATCTGCATTTTCCGAAAGTTTGAACGAGGCACACTGCACGAGCGCCTCTTCCAAAGTAAACTGCCAGCGCGGCTTGATGAGGCTTGCGCCGACGGCGGAGATGCGGAAATCCTGATAAGCGCCCAAAAGCGACACACTCTCCCCCGCCGCAAGAGGGAGCGTGCCGTCGTTTTTAAGGAGCACGATGCCCTCGTCGGAAACTTCTTTGGCAGCAGCTTCGTTCTCTTTATGCTTGCCGTTGTCTTTGCCACGCGCATCGGTCGTCAAGCGGAAAGTACAGGGCGCGAACTTTTTTCCCTTTTTACTGCGGAAACCGATAAGTTTTACCGTGTACGTCTTCCCGAACCCGCGCGCAACTTCCCCCACGGGTACAAAATAGAAGGGCAGCGGAGAAAAATCGAATTTGACACACTTTCCTTTCGAGACAGGCTTGCCATCCACCGTCGCTGTGCCGAAACGCGGGTCAACCTCGCTTGTGGCAATGAGCGGAACGGCGTGCGACGCAGCAACATGCATGGCAAACATTCCTTGATCGACGTTCGCGGGGTCGTAGTTTTTAGCGAGAAAAGCAAAAAATCTCGGCATATCTTCACCTCAACTCAAACTGCAGAAATTCGATGGGCTCCCCATGCCACGCAAAATAAAGCGGATTTTTGCCTGTAACGGACTGCAAGGAAGAGGAAAAAATGCGCCATTTTTCGCTTGCTTCGATCTTCACCCGACCTATCGCCGCGCCGTGTTCGGCAGTCTTTACGAGCAGTTCTCCCGCACCGCCGCGCACGGTAACGAAAACTTTCTTCGGTGCTTGAAAGTCAAAATACTTATAGCCGATGACAGTACCGTCTTTGATGCGCGTTATGAAGCTTTCTCCGTTCTTTGCCGTGATGATCGCACGTTTACCCTTCTTATCTTTTCGCGTTGCGTTGTAGAGATTGCAGCAGAGCGCCGCAAGATATTCTCCCTTAGCAGGAAGGGGCGCGCTCACGCCCTGCGTGGTTATTTCCGCCTGTGAAAAAGTGCCGTCCGCATTCATTTGGATGGGTTCGGCACACGCCTGGCGGGAAAAATCGGTATCGTTGGTGCAGCGGTGATAAAAGACATAGTACTTGCCGCCGATCAGTTCCACGCTGCCGTGAATAGTGCCCGCAGGCATCTTGGGCTTTTTGTTGCCGTGAAACCCCAAATCGGAATTGGAAATAAGTACGCCTTTATATTCAAATCCGCGGTCGGGATAGCGGCTCATGGCGTAGGCAAGTTCATTATTCTTGTTGGAGGAATAAATAAGATAGTACCACTCTCCGAATTTGCGAATGGACGGCGCCTCGTAGAAAGGATGCTTGTATAGGGGCGTTCCCCGCTTGGCCGTCGTCAAGCTGTCAAAAACAGCCTTGGGCTCTTCCTTCACCGTACACATATCATCTTCGAGCTCCGCGACGGCGCAGGAGAGAATGGAGGGCTTCGTTCTCCTTATGTCGGTAAGCGAGCGGTTGCAGAGTTTGGAGAGGACGAAGTTAAAAAGCGGTTTCAAGACGGGGTTTCTAAAATCTTTGATAAAGCCCCAGCCGTAATAGAGATATATCTTTCCATTGTCGTTAATGACGGCAGGGTCGTTGGTGAGATATTTGAGAACGGGCGTGCCGTCCTTATATTTGATGTCCGAAAGGTATGTAAAAGGCCCTTCGGGGCGATCGGAAACAGCGACCGCCATCGGCCCGAACGCAGACGTATTCGGCCCTGCCGCAAAATAATAGAGATAGTATCTTCCGTCTTTTCCCCGCACGCAGTCGGGCGCGTAGAAATCGACGAGCTTGCCCTCCTTGCTCCTCGGATCCTGGCTCTTTTTATAGGTGACGCCGTGACAAGACCAATTCGTCAAATCGGTCACGGGCGCGCTCCACACGGTATAGTCCTGCGTGCAAAAGCGGGTGCCGCCCTCCTCATCGTGACTGCCGTAGAGATACACCCGATCGCCAAAGACGTGCGGCTCGCCGTCCGGCACATATTCATTTAAGGGGAATAAGGGATTCATATATTCTCACCGTTTGTACTTATAATATCTTTATATACATAAGCCGATTTTTTGAGGGTGCGCTTGCCCGTTTTATAGTCCACATAGATGAGCCCGAAGCGCGGCTCGTACCCTTCCGCCCACTCGAAGTTGTCCATCAGCGACCAGTGCTGATAGCCCAAAACGGGAATACCGTCCTTTATAGCGCGGGCAAGGTTTTTGAGGAACCCTTCTAAGGCTCGGCAGCGCTCCGTATCGATGACTTCGCCATTTTCATTCGGCTGATCGTCCAAAGAGACGCCGTTTTCCGTAATCATAATGGGCAGACGATAGCGCTCGTAGATAAATTTCACCGTCCAATAGAGGGAACGCTCGTCTATCACCCAACCCAAAGAATTTTTGCGCAGTTTGCTTTTATCCACGCCCTTGTCGCCGCCAAAGAAGGAATAGTTAAACGCCTCGTAGTGGTTAATACCGATAAAGTCAAAATCACATTTGAACTCTTTGACGTGCTTTCCGCCGTTGCGGTAAAAACCATAAGCGGAGACGGGCGCACCCAACAAGATGGGATCCATCCACCAGCGGTTGTTCATGGTGCCCATGCCCTTGTAAAAGGTCTTTTTGCGCGCTTCTTCGACGGAGGCGGAGTCGTTTTCCTTCTTCGGGATAAATGCGCCCGCCGCAAAGGAGAGTCCGATCTTGGGCGGTTTTTTGGCAAGTTTGCGGATGAGTTTGACCGTCTCCGCATTCGTGCGCATGAAGATTTTGGTGAACTTGGGGAGCGCTAAATAGTGCCGCTTGAAGGGCGCATGCACCCCCTGCATATAGCCATTCATGAGAAAACACGAGGGCTCGTTGAAGGTGATCCAATAGGTGACGCGATCGGAAAGTTTTTGAACGACCGCCTTTGCGTAATCGAGAAAAAACGCCGTGATGCGCTTATCTTCCCAGCCGCCGTATGTGTTCACCCATTCGGGCATATCCCAATGATATAAGGTCACGAGCGGCTCGATACCGGCTTTTAGAAGTTCGTCCACGAGGTCGGAATAAAATTTGAGCCCTTCTTCGTTGACCTTCCCTTCCTTAGGAATGACACGCGGCCAAGAGATTGAGAAGCGATAGCTTTTAAGTCCCATTTCCTTCATTAAAGCGACGTCTTCCCGCCAATTGTGGTAAAAGTCACACGCTGCATGGCAGTTTTCGCCGTTTTTGATCTTTTCCGCAGGAGCGTTGTCCCAGATGGACGGCGTTCTTCCGCCCTCCAGATAACCGCCCTCGATCTGCGCAGCCGCCGTCGCCGCGCCCCACAAAAAGTTTTCAGGAAATTTCATACTGCTTCCTCCATTTCATATTCGCCGCTTTTGAGCATAACTTGCCTTCCGCTTGGCATCGTCACACGGCAGGCGCAGGAAACGGGCACGGTGACTTTGAGACTAAATTTTCCGCCATCCAAATGCCATTCACTTGCAGCCGTACCGTAGGGCGTTTTCACGCTCGCCTTTGCATAAGTGAGCCCGCCGCCCAAAACGGGCTTGACGGAAAACTCTTTATAACCCCCTTGCAGCGGCTCGATGCCCGCCACGCGGCGATACAAAAAGTCGCCGACCGCGCCATAGGCATAGTGATTGTAGGAAGGGATGTTGCCCTCTTTTTTGGGATCGATCGTCCACTCCTCCCAGGTCGTTGTCGCGCCCTCTTTGATGCAGGCAAGCCACGAGGGTGTGGTATCCTGCAATAAGAGTTTGTATGCCGTTTCCGCCTTTCCGCCGTCCGCAAGAGCAAAGAGAATGTGCGGCGTACCCGTAAAGCCCGTGCTTAAATGATAATTCTTTTCCCGCACGAGGCGAACAAGATTTTGCGCCATGCTTTCGCGCTCTGCTCCCTCCACAATCCCGAAGGCAAGAGGCAATACATAACCCGTCTGAAATTCACTTTTGAGTTTTCCCTTTCCGTCCGTAAACACATAGCGGAAGGAGGCGGCGATCTTTTGAGAGAGCGAAGCGTAATATTTCGCATCCTCGCTCTTTCCCAAAATGCGGGCAATTTCCGAGACAATGCGGCAGGAATTTGCATAGTACGCCGTTGCGATCTCGCGCCCGCGCTTCATCCAATCCATGATGCCGCCCTCGGGCGCACACCAGTCGCCGAACTGAAACAGCCACTTCCAGATGTGCTTGCGGTATTTGCCCGGCCCCGAAAGGGACGCCCAAAATTTGATCGCCTTCAGATATTTTTTCATTGCGGGGTACATTTCACGAAGAAGCTGCGTATCCCCGCGCGCAAGATATTCCGCCCACGGCACAAGAATGATACAGTCAGCCCAACACGCCGTTGCGACGGTCGGCGCAGAAATGCCCTGCTTGGGTACGACGAGCGGAAGCCCGCCGCCCCTTCCTTGCTCCGCGCGAACATCACTCAGCCACTTTTCGAGAAACGCGGAAAGGTCAAAGTCAAAACAGGCTGTCCGCGCAAAGACGGAAATATCTCCCGTCCAACCCATACGTTCATCGCGCTGCGGGCAATCGGTTGGAATATCAACGAAATTTGATTTTCCGCTCCATATGATATTACTCTGTAACTTGTTAAGGAGCGCATCCGAACACTCGAAGTTCCCCGTCTCATCGAAGTCGGAATACAGTGCGAGCGCGCACACCTCGACATTCTCGGGCGCTATACCGGAAATTGCAATATAGCGGAATCCCATATAGGTGAGGCGCGGAGAATACTCCTGCTCACCATCTTTACAAGTATAGACAAGGGTCGCCTTTGCCGTGCGCAGAGATTTGACGTTCAAGTCTCCGTCTGTGATAATTTCCGCATGGCGCACAGTGATCTTCTGCCCCTTTCTCCCTTTGATACGCAGGGAAACGACGCCCGCAAAGTTCTGCCCGAAGTCGTAAATCTCCTCTTTTCCGTTCTTTGCGGGGAAGTGCTCTATCGGCGTAAGCCGTTCGTGCGCGGTAACAGAGCAGCCATAGCGCGCGGTGATAAGCGGTTTAATTTTGGGCTTGCAAACATCTGCCGCCCGCCATTTTACTTTGTTTAAGTTTACGGTCGCATCGTACACTTCGCCGTCGTAAAAGTCGGCAAAGCGATAATTCCCGTCCATCGTCTGCTGCCAGCTCTCGTCGGTGACGATGGTTTCGCGCGAGCCGTCCTCATATTCAAGAAAAATTTCAGCTAAAAAGGCCTGCCTGTCGCAGGTGATGCGGCTCTTGCTCGAATAGGTGAACCGCCCCACAGCCCATCCCCCGCCGACCACGGCGATAAGCTCGTTTTGGTCCTTCAGAAGCGCTGTTACATCGTAGAGGTCGTATTGCAAAATATGTTTATAACTCGTAAAGCCGGGGGCAAAATACTGCTCCCCCACCTTTCTGCCGTTGAGCTCCAATTCATAAATGCCGAGCGCCGTCGCCGTCAGAAGCGCGCGCTTGATGTTCTTCGCCGCAAATGACTTACGGAAGGTGAAGGGCGCGGGTGAGGCGTTCTTGGGGAAGGTGTAGGAAGCGTTGGTGATCCACTTCGCCGTCCAGGGGATCTCGCGGCGTCCCGTACAGAAGAATGACTTGCCCTCCGCATGATTGCCGAAGTTATCCGTTGCGATGACCGACACATCATACCGCGTAAAAGGCTTTAATGTTAGCCCTTCGAGCGCAATGCCGCATTGTTCTTTCGTCGTAAATTGCTTTCCGCCGACGCGCACGACGGCGCTTGCAAGCTCCGTCCCCTGTTTATCGCTCTTTAAGGAAAACGCAAGGCGGGGCGCGTCGGTGTCCGTGATGCACCCTTCTTTCAAACCATTTATTTTGATCTCATCGATTTGGAGCATCGTTTACCCTTCCATTTGCCTGACTTCCCCTTGCGTGATGCCGTTTTCGTTGAAGGCATCGACGGCGTAGAAGTACTGCGTGCCCGCATCGAGGAAAGTCGCTGTGTACTCGTTCTCATCGTACAGTAGGACGCTCGTGTAGAGCTTGTCGGGCGCGATGCCGAGGCGGATGCAGTGACCCGTCGCGTCCTTCTGCGCCGCCCACGAGAACTTTGCGCGCGTGGGAGAGAGCCGCTTTGCCGCCGTGCCCTTTGTTTGTCCGGGCAGCGCGCCGCCGCCAAAGCCGAACACGCGCAACCCGCAGAGCGTAAACTTCTGCCCAAAGGGCGCGCTTTCAAAGGTAATACGTACATACCTTGCCCGCGCCTTTTTTGCCCACAATTTATGGGGAAGTTTGGTGCTGCCGCCCGTGTAAGGCTGCCATGTTTTGCCGTCTGAACTTACTTCGAGGGTATAAACATAGTCGGGCTGTTCCGTATCGATAAAGCGCTCCTGCGAGATGGTGCCGCCGTATTCCTTCCTCGGCGCTTTCTTTTTGGGAACTTCAAAATCGCCAAAGTTGACCTGCACGGCGCGCACATCCTTCTCCGTCCCCAGATCGACCATGAGCCACTCGCCTTTATTGCCGCTTGCCGCCTGCCACATCGACTTCATGCTTTCATCGACGGCGTATTCGGGATTCATCCCCGCGCGGGAGGAAGAAGCCGTCGCCTTCTTTTTGTAAGAAAGAAGCATACAGGCAGGTTTTATACTCATGGGGTCGAACTTGCCTTCGGGGATCTCCTTCGGGTAGTCGACAAAATACTGATTGCAGAAGAGCAGACCGTCCTCATCGACGCCCGCGGGCCAAAGCCCCAGACGGCGCTCGAAGTTATGGTTGACGCACACGCACACCGAGGAGGTATGCCAAAGGTTGCCGAATTTGTCCTCAAACGTACTGCCGTGCCCGGCGCCCTGTGTAAAACCGCCCGGAACGAGAGAATACGGGTTATGTTTTTGCCATGTAAACGGCCCGGTCGGACTGTTACCCACGAGCACGGCGTCACCGTAGGTCGGAAACTCCGTGCCAGGCGTCGCGTATTGAAAGTAGTATTTCTCCCCGATCTTGTTGAGGAACGCGCCCTCCACAAAGGTGCCGCTGCCCGTAAAAAGCGCGATATACTTCTGCCAAAGGGTACGCTTATCTTCATATACCGACTTATCGTCGATGCCGTGGCGCGCAGGGTCGGCGGAAACGAGATCGAACCGCTCCCCCTTCGGGATCATCTTCTCAATATCCATCTCCACGCCGTGGATGGGCTCCTTGGAGGAGCACCCCCAATAGAGGTACGCCTTCTCCCCCTCGAAGTAAAGGTGCGGATCCCAGAAGGCAAAGGGCGCGTTGACGAGCTCAAAGCCCTTAAACGGGTCTTTGGAGCGTAAAATTTTACACTTCTTTGCATAGGACGAGGCGCAGAAATACAGCCACTCGCCGCGCACCGAAACGTCGGGCGCGTAGCCGTGGATCTCTAACGTCCTGTCCTCGTGAAACTCCCATTTTATGAGATCATCCGAATAATAGAACCCGCCGCATTTGGAAGTAAAGAGGAAATATCTCCCCTTAAAGTAGACGAGCGTGGGGTCCGCCGCCTCTTTATAGGCGTACTTGCCGTGCAGGGGATGCTGGTACTTATAGGCAATCTCCAAAGGGTTACAAAGAAGTTTCATCTCTTTTTCTCCTTATCTGATATCGATGTGGAAGGTCTGCGACACAACGCCCGCCGAAGTGACGGTGACGGTGAGCCTGCCCGCCTCGTGCCCCGCGCGGAACACGGCAAGAGCCCTGCCGCGGTAAGAGTTGTGCCTTCTCGTCAAAAAGCCCTCGTTCGTCTTATTGAGGGCGCTTCCGAAGCCCAAAAGCTCCGCGCCGCCGCCCGTGAGAGAGAGCTCAACAGTCTGTTCGATGTAGGGATTGCGCTGCCCGCGGCTGTCGACGAACTCAATTTCGGCAAAGCACAGGTCTTCGCCGTTCGCACGAAGCGCCGTTTTATCTGTCCTGACGCGAAGGAAGGTCTCGCGGCTGCCCGTTTTGAGCTCGCTCCTTCCCACTTCGCGGCCGCTCTCATCGAGGGCGACGGCAACAAGCGTCCCCGGCGCGTACCTGACATTGAAGAGCGCCTTATATTTTTTGACGCGTTTTTCGCCGATCTTTTTGCCGTTCAAAAGAAGGCGCACGGCGTAGGCAGAAGAATACACTTCTGCGACCGTCTTTTTGCCTTCAAAGCCCTGCCAATTCCAGCTTGCGATGGCGTTCGTAAACTGCCACGCGCCCTTTACAGGCGTCTCGCCGCTGTGGTTTATGGGCCGCACTGCAAGATAGGGCGACTTTCTCATCCCCCACACCGTCTGCATGAACGCCATCTGCGCCAGAGGATCGCCCGTGATATCGACCATGCCCTGCTCGGCAAGGAGCGGAAGACCTTTATAGGAAGGGTAGTTCCAGCCCATGCACGCCTCGCCCAAATAATCCCACGCCGCCCAGACGAAGTCGCCGATGACCTGCGGATACTGTCTGACGCGCGCCCAATTATAGGGAAGATCGCCCGCCATCGTCTCCGAGCCCACGATCATCTTATCGGGATGACGCCTGACGTCGATATCGTAGCGGGAGGCAGCGTAGTTGTAACCGATGATATCGAGAGAAGGCATGACGGCATCCACGATCTTGTCTGCCGTCTTGCCCTTGCTCATCCTGAACATGAGCCCGCCCAATTTTGCAGCCCAAAAGTTGAAAAAAGCCGAACCCGCGCGCTTTTCGCGGTAGGTCTTGCCTTCGGGGAGCGGCTCGCGGCGGTACTCCCCCTTGTCGCGGTAGATGCCCATCCCCTTTTTGATATAGACGTCCAAAAGCACATTGATGCCGCACGTCACGGGGCGGGTCGGATCGAGCGAATGCAGAAGATCGCGCATTTCGCCGCAGAGTTTTACGCCCTTAGGGGAAGCCGTCTCCGTTACCTCGTTCCCGACGGAATACATCACCACGCAAGGGTGATCGAAGTCCTTTTCGACCATCGCGCGGAGATCGTCCTTATACCCTTCAAAGAAATCGCGCGAATAGTCGTGATAGTTCTTGGGGATATACCAGCCGTCGAAGCACTCGTCCACGACGTACATGCCGAGCTTATCGCACGCATCGAGGAGAGCGCGCGAGGCGGGGTTGTGCGAAATGCGCAGCGCGTTGAAACCTTGTTCTTTGAGGATACGCACACGGCGCTCTTCGGCGTCGGGATAGCTGCACGCACCCAAAACGCCGTTGTCGTGATGAATACACCCGCCGCGAAGGAGGGTACGTTTTCCGTTGATGAGAAAGCCTTTCTTTGCGTTCCAGCCAATCGTGCGGATGCCGAACGTCGTTTCGATCTTCTCTCCCCCGCGCCTTGCGACCGCCGTATAGAGGTGCGGCGTTTCCGCCGACCAGAGTTTGGCGTTGGGGATAGTAAATTCCCCCGTGCCGCCCTTGGCGATGATCGTTTTGCCGTCGTAAATTTCCACCTCCGCCCCCTCATCCGCCGTCACTTCAATGACGGCGGGAGAGGTGGAACGTGTCACTACCCGCAAAGTTTTGGGGGCATCCTTTGCGGAGACAATGAGCCACACGGGCCGATAGATGCCCGCGCCCGAATACCAGCGGCAGTTGGGGATGAGGGAATTATCGACGGTGACTTCGAGGCTGTTCTCTCCCGCCCTTGCCGCCCCGTTCAAAGAGACGGTAAATTCCGAATAACCGTACTTGTGCGCCCCCACTTTGGTGCCGTTCAGAAAGACTTCCGCATTGCGGTAGACGCCTTCAAAGAGGAGCGAAATATTCTTTTCGAGCTCCTCGGGGGAAAATGTGAGCTTTCTTTGGTAGCGGTATTTCCCGCCCGGGAAGAACGCCCCCGCTTCTCCGCTCAAAGAGGTCGGCGAGCGCCGCTCCGCGAGCATCGCGTCATGCGGAAGGGAGACGGGGGAAAACGCCATCCCCTCTTTGCAAAATTCCCAGCCACGGTCTAATTTTACGATCATCTTGCACCTTTATTTTTTCTTTTTCGCGGCTCTTGCCTCTTGTTTGGCTTTCTTTTTGGCCTCTTTTTCTTCCCGCTTTCGCTGTTTTTCCGCCTCGGCGGCAAGGTATTTGTTATTCTCCGTCTCGAAATCCAGCCCCTTCTTCGCGCACAGTTCACGAAGGTCTGCAATGCGGTTTTCTTCGTGCTCTTTCGCCGCCTGCTCGCGCTCGATTCGGTCCTGCTCCTCGGGCTCGAGCCACACTCCGCCCTTGGCAAGCACGGCTTCTTTCTTGCGCCGCAAGAGCTCTTCGTTGATTTTCGGCATCTTCTTTTCCACATTGACGAAGGGCAGAAGGATGACCATCGCCGCGCCCAGGATGATATCGAAGAGATAGAAGCTCATCGACATGAACTCCTTGACCGCTTCGGGAGGATCGGGCATGACTTCGAGATTGTCGACAAAACCCTTGTTGAGGAGAAGAGACTCATACCCGCCCGCGACGGGTGCATAGATGAGATTCTGAAGCGCCGTCACGATGCCGACGCCGAGGAGCCCTTCGACGCGGATGTGCGAACGGAAGTCGATGTCGTCATAGGCATAATACAAAAGAGTGATGAAAATATACGAGTTGGGCATCCAACCGATATTGCGGAAGAAGCCCGCAGCAAGGGCAACGACCATGTTATCGGCAAAGATCCAGCCAACGATGCTTGAAACGAGCGCGATCGCATAGCCCACGACCGTGACGTTCTTGATGCCGAATTTCTTCGCGAGCGGCCAGATGGCAAAGATGCCGATGCCGACGGGAACGCCCGTTGCAATGGAGTAGAGCATCTGCATCTCGGGATGCGTCGCGCCGCCCAGAAGGTACTGCACATAATAATACTGCACGTTGCCGCCCTTGAAGTTATCGATGAGCCCCTGCATCGTCATGAGAACGATGAGGATGACATAGAAGCGGTCGGTGAACATCGCCTTGAGCTGCTCTTTCAATGGGACACGGTTGGAGTTGCCGCTCTCCGATTCCGCGTCGGCGTCCTCGATGACGCGCTCCTTCGTGTAGTAGTACTCCATGAGAAGGAGCGGAACGGCGCAGACGGACATGGCAATGAGGAGAATGGCATAACCCGTGATGTCGTTCTGCAGCCAGAAGGGAATGAGCACCGTGCCGACGATGAAGCCGATGATGATGCCCGAGATGAGCGTCCAACACAGCTTGCGCATGAAGGAGAGCTCCATCTTCTCCTTGGGATCGTGCGTGATGAGGGAGACGATGCTGTCGCGATAGGTAAAGAAGTAAGTCGTTCCGATCGTATGATAGCACGCCAGCAGGATGAAGAAGTACACCCAATATGCCTCACCGAAGAGATTAGGCGAGAAAAGGAAAATGAGAACGCCGATGATGATCGTCAGAAAGCTGAAAATGAGATACCACGGGCGCATTCTGCCTTGCTTGCACTTGGTGTGCGAGAGCAGCCAGCCGTTGAGGATGCCGACGCCCACCATGAGGATGCGCGCAATCATGACGACGAGCTGATATTCATCCCCCATCGCCTGTGCGAGCGGGTTGGCGGAACCGTCCGGCCCCGCAGGATAGGTGAGCCCAACCATCTGCATGAAGAACTTCTCGACGAGCCCTGCGATGGTATTGACGATGAAGATCATCCCCAAAGGCCCGATGAGGTGCCCGAAGATCTTTTCCTTGCGCGTAACGGCGCGCGTTTTCACGCGCGAGTCGAGCAGCTTGGAATTGAAGATGCCCTTGCTCAGCAAATTGATCTCTTTCATAGTTTCCCCTCTTAATTATATCATGCGGATCAGGCGCCCGCAATATGATCGTACAAATATGCCTCCATCCTGGGCGTCCACCACAGAAGATACCCCGCGCGCGTCGGATGAATATGATCCGCCATGTAAAGCTTTCGCTGCTCTTCGGTGATCTCGTTGAACGCCTTGTCGGTATAGAGATCTATCACGCCCACCTTGTCCTCGCCGTATGCTGCCTGCACCTCTTTGAGCGCCTCCACCATGTCGGCATACTGTTCGCTCTCGTAATAGGCATTGGTATAGAACACGACGGGGATGTCCCACGTCTCTTCCACATAGTCGCGGATATATTCGATGGCGCCGATGACGGTGTGAGTATCGTATTCCTTCCCCTCACCCGCGACCGCGCCCAACGGTTTAGACGTAGACGCATCGTTGGTGGAAAGCTGCACCACGAAGAGATCGAACTTCCTCTCCGTGTCCATCTTTCTGAGGCGGGCGATGTAAGAATTCAAGCCCTCCTCCACGAGCGTCGTCGCGCTGACCGCGTCTTTGACATAGTCGGCTCCGTTCCGCACGGCGATGTAATCGGCAAAGGAGTCGCGCACGGCGGATGCGCCGAGCGTCACGGAAGAGCCCAAAAAGGCGATGTCCATGCCCTCCAAGGGAGAATGTTCCAACGGCTCCACGTTTTCCACCGCATACTCCTCCGCGTTGCCGGGCAGCTTCGCAAAATAATGGTCGGCAAGCGGATAGAACGGCCCCCAGGCGAACCGGTAGCCTGCAAACATCAATCCGCAGAGCGCAAACAGCCCGAAGCCGACGAGAACACTTGCAATGATGACGATCACTTTCTTTTTCCCTTGTAATTTAGCCATATTCTTCCTTATCAAAACGGCGCCGCTCCCGCAGCGAACATCTGTCTTTGGATGCCCGCCGCGGAAGGCGCTGTTGTTTTTCATGATGCGGGCGGCTTTGCGCCCATCCCGTCCTTATTCCTTCTTTCGGCTCTGTCTGAGTTCTGCTTTACGCTTTTTCTCCTCTTGCTTTTCGAGCCACTTCCTTTCCTTTTCCGCTTTGGCGGCAAGATACTTCATGTTCTCCGTCTCAAAATCGAGTCCTTTCTTTTCGCATTTTGCTTTCAGTTCCTTGACGCGGTTTTCTTCGGCAATGCGGTCGAACTCCTCCTGTTCAAGGCGCTCCGCCTCTACGGGGTCGACGTACACAAGCCCCTTTGCCTCCGCCTCTGCCTTATGCCGTTCGACGATGTCTTTCTGCATCCCGGGGAGCTTCTTATCCAGGTTGTAGAACGCCATGAGGATCGCGACACACACGAAGATGATGGCGGGAAGGATAAAGCAGATGAACACGAAGTAGTTCTGCATGGAAGCATTCTGCACGACCTGCGTGAGCCCGCTGCCTTCGGGGATATCGATGGGAGGCTGATAGTCGAATGCGGTGATGCCAATATTGAAGATGCTGAGCGCAAAGCCCCCAACGAGCGTACTGATGACGGTATAGACGGACGCCATGAAGCTGTCGCAGCGGATGCCGCTCTTCCATTCCACATGATCCATCGCATCTGCGACCATGCTCATCAGAACAAGATTGGGGAGCGTGCCGATGCAACGGATCAAAAGCCCCGCAAGAGCGCCCACCATATTATCGGCAAACGCCCAGCCCAAAAGGCTGCCTACGACGGCGATGACTGCTCCGACGAGCATCATATTGCGCTTACCGAATTTTTTGCAGAGCGGCAGGATGAGGAACATCCCGGGGCCCATCGGGAAATACCCGACCACGGACATGAGCGTCATTGTGATGCCGTCGTTATAGCTGCCCAGCACCCAGTCGGCATAATACACCGCACCCGCATTATACATGGCGTTGAAGAACTGATACAGGAGGAATACCGCCATGATGATGACCCAATAGCGGCTCGAGAAGCACGCCTTGACCTGCCTTGAAAGCTGTTCGCCCTTTGCCGTTTCGCCCATCGCCCGCGTCTCTTCCGTGACGCGCTCTTTGGTGAAGTAGTACTGCATCACGATGAGCGGAACGACGAGGATGGAGAAGATCGCCATCGCCGTGATCCACCGCCCCTGGTTGACGCCCATCCAGGGCAAGATCAGCATGGGAAAGAGCATCATGTTGAAGAGCCCGGGCGCGATCGCCTCGCCAAGATTGTTGAACATGGCGAGCCCGTCGCGTTGGCGGGTGTTTCGCGTAGAGAGCGGCACCATCATCGTCTTGCTCATGAGATAGATGGTCACCGCAAAGGAGTAGAATAAGTTATAGCTGAAGAAGATCCAGATACATTTTACCGTGTCGCTCGCATTCGGGACGGTAAACATAAGGATCGCCGTGATCACCATGAGCGGACCCGCGATGAGGAGCCACGGCCGCGCCTTGCCCTGACGGCTCTTTGTCCTCTCGATGATGCGCCCCATGATGACGTTGGTGATGGCGTCGATGATCTTGGACACGAGCGGGAAGATGACGAGGAACGCCCCGCTGATCTGCATCACATCGGTGTAGAACTTATTGCTGTATGTATTGATGATGCCGATGAGAAGCATCGCGCCCGCAGGGCCGAGCAGATAGCCCAGCCACCTCTCCTTTTGCGTGACGTTTGCCGACTTGATCCGAGAATCAAAAATCCTCGATGACAACATCCCGTTTTTAGATGCCATGTAGAAACCTCTTACTGTCGTAAAGTTGATATTTTCCGCCGCAGGCGGTCACACGAGATGCCGTGCGCCTGCCCGATGGCGTTGTATTCAAAGGGAGCTGCAAAAAGGAAGCTCGGGCGGCAGACGATGTTCCGCCGCCCGTCTTCTCGTTCCCGATCAGCCGATCACCCGTTCGCAGCGGTCGGTGCCGTAGATGGTGTAGTTGCCGTCTGCGTCCATATACGGAGTGAGATCGATACCCATCGCCTGTGCGACTATCGTCGCTACCATCATTTCTTCGGCTGTCTTAGGGGCATAGCCAATGAAATCAACCGTCTGCTCTGCCGTGTTCAATGTATAAGAAACACCGCGATCGGTACACTGACGTGCTTTCAGATCGTTAAAGCCTTGCAAATTGATGATGGAAGTGATCGCATCGTAGCCGCCGAGGAGGCTTCCGACATACAGCGTATTCCCCTCTTTTTGATTGCTCTTAACGGAGATCTGCGTATCCGTCTCGGAATAATCGAGATAGCCGTAGCGCTGGATGCCGCCGATGCCGCCGAGGTAAGCGACGACGAGCGTGTTTTCAACGTTTGCATAGTCGAGCGTCACAGTTCCGCCTGCCGTAACGTTATCCGTATAAGTGGTGCTGCCGCCGATGCTGCCCATATAGACGTTGTTGGAGACGCTCGCGGGCATTCCCGTCGTGGGATCGGTCGAGGGTGGAAGCTCTGCCCGCGCATCATTAACGGTGAGCGTGATGTCCATATCCGAAGAGGTCTCATCGATCCAGCCATAGCCCTCGCCCGCAATACCGCCGACATAGAGGTTGGTCGAACCACCTTCATAACCTTCCGTAAAGTTGGCGCCGACGTCAATGGAACCCGTCGCCGAGCAGCGTGACACCGTGCCGCCCCAATGCCCGCCTACAAAGGCGCAGACCGCGATATAGTTGACGTCCGTCGTCTTGACGGAGATCTTTGCATCAACCACATGTACATTAACGATCTTGGGGGACTGCTGCGCGAAGGCTGCAACAACGGCGACATAGCCGTGCTTGGCGTTGCTGTAATCGGTGATATCGATGACGGGGCTCTCGATGACGAGATCGGTGATCTCCGCATTGCAGACACTGCCGAAGAGCGCCGTCGTGCCGTTGCCCGATCCTTCTGTGGGATGAACGATATCGCCGTAGGGTTCGAGCGTTGAGATCTTCAGCCCCTTGATAGAATAACCGTTGCCGTCGAGCTGCCCGCTGAAGGCATACGTCCACCACGAAGCCGAAAGATACTCATAGGTCGCATAATATGCTCCGACGGGCATCCATTCCTCAGTAAGCGTAATGTCATTTTTAAGGATGTACCAGCCCGAAAGATCGTTCTTCATATTGCGGAGATCTTCTTCCGTCTCCACCCACTGCGGCTCGACCCAGCGGGCGTAGACCGTCATATCTTCGGTGACTTCCATAACGTCCTTTTCGATGGCTCCGACATCGAAATAACTATTGGAATTGACATCAAGCAAAAATTTCGTCGTAGAAACGCCGTCAACGAGCACGGGTTCTTTCGAAGTATCCCAGCCCGCGAAGCGCTTGCCGAGGACGTAAGGCGCATCGCCGTTGTACGTCGCGGGAGCGGAAACGGCGGGGATATACTGCTTCTTGGTGCCGTCCTCTGCCTCAAACGTGGAAGTTATGACCTGGACCGTAGTGCCGTTGAGAAAATCGAAGGTGACGGTATAGTGTTCCTCCGCCTGCACGGCATCGGGATCGGGAACAAACTTGAAGTTGACCGTTCCTGCCGAGGGAAGAACGACGCCGATGACATATGCACCGTTATTTACTGCATATTCCTTGGGCTCGCCCGAGACGGCATCGGCAAGATAGGTGCTGTTCGCGCCCTCCGTCCACTCTGCCGTCAGGGTAAGCGTATCTGCACTCAGAGTATATTCACCGCTCAGCCAGGCGCCGTACCCCGTACCCGCATCGACATTGATGGAGAAAGTCCCTGCCTCGGTGTCAAAGCCGATGTACGCCTTGCCGACGCCGCCCCAAAATTCGGCCACTTCCGATCTGAGCTCGTCCTCTCCGGGTTCGGGTTCCGGCTCGGGTTCCGGCTCGGGTTCGGGCTCCGTCTCGTCCGACTCGGCAAAAGAAAACTCAAAGGTAAAGCCGGCGCTCGTATAGTCGACCTCGGCGCTGTAAGCAAGTTCGGGATAGCCGGAAATATCGCAGTTGACCACGAACGTTTCGGGGAGGCTGTCTTCCATCGTCTCCTCCGTCACGGTGAGCGTCATCGCATATGTCGTCATATCCAGCGCCCAGGTGCCGCTCGCCGCCTCGACATAATCTGTCTGAGAAGGGTTGGCATCCGTCTTGACCGACATCACCCAGGTATTATCGGTATAAAGCTCGATCTTCGCCTCGGCTGTAACGGTATAGCCTTCAAAGGGCTCGATGCTCGCCTCGGCCTTCAGCGTGAGCTGCACTTCCCCTTCGGAAGGCTGTTCCGTCGGCATATCCTCGCCGCAGACGTCGCACTTGCCATCGCCGTCCTCATCGACGTGCTCGGCGCAAGGCGTGTCGGGCTCGTCGGGCTCATCGGGCTCATCGGGGCCGGGCGTTTCGCCCTCCCCCACCTTGTTCGCCACGGGATCGAGCGTAAAATCGAGCACACCCGCGCTCGGGATGGAGACGCCGATCGTGTACTTGCCGTCCGTGGGCTCATATTCTTTGGCGACGCCGCTCTCCGCGCCGTCCAGCATGGTGGGATTTTCGATGCTCGCATCCCAATACCCGGTCAGAGTGAGCGTTCCGTAGCTGCCCTCCTCCCCTTCGAGCTCCCAATTCCCCGACATATACGAAGAATAGCCGTCCCCCGAATCGACCATCACATGGAAGACATAACCGTAGCGCTCGCCTTCCACGGGCTCTTGAGGCTCTTCCTTGTACTCGAACGAAAGATAGCCGCTTCCGACTCCTGCCCAGAAGGACTTCGCCTCCGTCACATAGATGGCGCCCTCCGTAACTTCCGGTTCCTCGGGCTTACATGCCGCCATGGTACCGACGCCGAACGTCAGCGCAACGCACGCCATCAGAATGCCTGTTGCTTTCTTCATCTTTTCCTCCTCAATAATATTGTTTCGGGCAATGCCCAATGCTTCCGCTCATTTCATATGATCGTTTCATGCTGCTTTTGTGCAGGAGACTTGCATTTTGTGACAAAATAATACATCAATTTATCGCAAAAGTATTGCAATGAACTCCGAAATATTGTAAAATTGTCCACAGGAGGGAAAACGATGACAACGAGGACTCTCTTAAGGACATTGGAATTGCTGCACGCGACGCACGAACTGCCCATCGCCTGTTTTCAGGAAAACTCCGTGCTTCTTCGCGCCTACAGCTCCTATCAGGGCTATGCGCCCGTCTTTTCCGCTATGGCAGGCAGGGCGCCGGACGACCAAAACATTTCTCTCGTCAGCGGCTACGCGGGTCTTTACGGCGCAGTACGCATCCGGGAAAGCGGACATCTCCTCATCACGGGGCCATTCCTCAACAAGAAGCCGGACGAAGCTCTGTTCGATGCGATCCTTCATGACTATGAACTTCCCTGGGAGGAGCGGGAACCGTTGAAGCAGTTCTTATTTTCCCTGCCCCGATACCCCCTCAACCGATTCCTGAATTTTGTCGTTCTTCTCAATTACCTCTTTAACGGGGAAGATGTTTCCGTAACGGATTATTTCAAAAATGCCCTGCCCCGCCTGCAGAACAAGATCGGAGAGAAACATTCCAAAGAGATCTTAAAAGAGGCCGACATTTCGCACGGGACTTACAGCTTTGAACAGCAGCTTTTATCTTACGTTTCGGCGGGAGATGTCGCGGGGATATACGCCTTCTTCGATGCGGTATCGCGCAGCGCGCCCATGACGGAGGGAAAAGTCGCCGACGACACATTGCGGCAGGCAAAAAATATCTTCATCGGGCTTATCTGCATGGTCGGAAAAGTGGGCGCCATCCGCGGCAACCTCGATATCGAACAGACCTATCAGCTCATCGACCTCTATACCCAGGAGTGCGAACGCTGCTCCTCGGTGAGCGAAGTCGATCAGCTACGCTACACCGCCATCATGGACTTTACCCAGCGCGTCGCAGAACAAAAACACCCCGATGCATATTCCGACGACGTCTATCAGGCGCTGCAATTTATCAAGACACACACCAACCAGCCCATCGGCGTTCCCGACGTGCTCGACGCCGTCGGCAAGAGCCGCTCTTATTTCATGGATCAGTTCAAAAAGGAGACGGGCGAGACGATCGGAAAATACGTCGTCAAAGCAAAGCTGCAGGAGGCAAAGCTGCTTTTGGCCTATTCCGACCGTCCCCTTTCGGAAATTTCCAACTTTTTCTTCTTTTCCAGCCAATCCTACTTTCAGAACCTGTTCAAGAAGGAGTTCGGCGTCACGCCCCTCGAATACCGAAAAAAACACCATAAAGAATGAGCGGCCGCAGCCGCTCATCTTTTTCTCAAGGACAATTTTACAATATCGGAAACCTTCTTTACAATACTCACGCGCGATCTTGTGTTATCATCGAAAAAAGGCGGTAAACAGCATGATCGGCATCAACACATTCGGGCTTTCCCGGCTCCTTCGCACGAACTTCTCCAGCACTCTGCAAAAACTGTATTCCTGCGGCTTCGGCGTCCTCGAGCCCTGCGTCCTCTTTGACAACTACGGTTTTGCCCCTGTGCGGGCAACGACTCACGCCAACCTCCGAAATTACCGGCTGGATGGCGGCATCTGGTTCAGCGGAAAAAACGCAAAGGAACGCCTTGAAACAGCACGCAGCCTCGGCTTTACCGTCCTTTCGGTACAGTCCTCGCTTGCGCTCGCCCCTTTCTTGAAGCACGGCATCGGAGAGGCCGTCAATTTCCTAAAAGAACAGAATATCCGCTATCTCGTCGTCAGCCCCATGAAAAAGGCTACGGCGCAAGCAAAAAAGCTGATCCCTTATTTACAGAGCACCGCAGAGACGCTCGAAAAACAAGGACTTTCGCTCGTTCTTCACAACCACGAGCACGAGTGCCTGCCTATGGCAGACGGGAGCACGCTTTTGGATCTCTATCTTGAAAACGTGCCTTCGCTCAAATTGGAGCTCGACGTCGGCTGGGCGCACTATGCAAACGGCGATGCCGTTTCGATCATGCAAAAATACCGTGATCGGCTCGTCCTCCTGCACCTCAAAGACGTAAAAAAGGGTGCGCCCCGCAGCCATTGCTTTACCGCCGTGGGCGAAGGCGACCTTCCTCTTGGTGCCGTCTTAAGGGAAGCGGCTTCCCTTCCCTGTTTAGAGAAAAACGGCATCCTTATCGACCAAGACAAGAGTGAAGGCGATCTTTTATCCGACCTCGAACGCGGCGCAAAGAATGCATATTCCCTGCTCGGAATATGAAGCCACGTTTAGCCGCTGTTCACGGGACTAAGGTGAAGCTCAAAAGTTCCAATGAGCCGCGCTCGACATGAAATTCGAGCGCCGAGTTTTCTTCCCCGCCCGCGATCGAGCCGCGCACACGTTCCCAACACTTGCTTGAACATTCGAGCGTACAGAACGTCTTCTTTCCGTCCGAAACGCGGATGCGCCCCCTTCCGCGCGCTTTCAGAACAATAGATCGCGTCCCTAAAAGATCAAAGGAAAGATATCGCACCAGAACGCCGCGCGTAAGGTTCGTTAAAAAGCGTTCGCTGCCGTCGTCCGTCACCATGGGGAGCCCCTTGAAGATGCGGTTTCCGCCGTGCGGCATTTTTCCGTTGGTCAGATGGCAGCAGATGACGGCGGGATACTCTCCTTCCCCTCTGAGCGGCTCGCCGTTGAGCCCGCAGCTCGAGATCGGAACCTGTGGAATGCTCCCGTCCTTCGAGATCTCGATGGGCTCGGCGCACGCCTGACGGGAATAGTCGCTCCCGTGCGACTGGCGGTGATAAAAGACATACCACTTCCCGCCGATCTTTTCGATGCCGCCGTGCGTCGTACCCGTATGATTGAGGCGATCTTTCTGCTTTCTGCCCATAAATCCCACATCGCCGTTGGAAACGACCGTTCCGCCGAAGACAAAGCCGCGGTCGGGATATTTGCTCGTCGCATAGCATAGCTCATGATTGCGCTCAGAGGAATAAAGGAAGTAATAGGTATCGCCGATCTTACGGATGGACGCCCCTTCAAAGAACGCATGGCCCAAAAAGCCGTTGGCTTTGGAAGGAACGGGCAGGATATGCGGCGTACAGGAGCGCACCGTCATCATATCGTCGTCAAGGACGAGCATGAAGGGCCCGAGCGGATCATTCTCGCCCCCGAACACTTCGGGCGGACGGTGATAGACGGCGGAAGCAATCTTTGCCATCACAAAACGGTTGCGGCGCGTGATCTGCATCCCGCCCCACAGCCCCGTGCCGCCGTAGAGGCGGATGACGCCGCCGTCGTTGATCACGGCGGGATCGAAGAGCACGCAGTCCTGAAAGGGCGTGCCGTCGGGGTGTTTCACTTCGCCGAGATAGGTAAATTTCCCGTCGGGCGCATCGCTGACGGCGACGAGGATGGGCCCGTCATATCCCCCTTTCCCCTTGTCGCCCGCAGGGCAGCAATAGAGATAATATCTTCCGTCATTTCCCCGCACACAGTCGGGCGCATAGAGGTATGGCCGCTCTTCACTATAATAGGACGTATCTTTCGGCGAGAAGACGATCCCCGAAGAAGTCCAATTCCCGAGATCGTCCACGGGCGCCGACCATACCTCATAGCCGAGCATGCAGAAGGTATTGCCGCCCTCTTTGTCGTGCGAGCCGTATAAATATACCCTGTCACCGAAGACGTGCGGCTCCCCGTCGGGGATATAAGTATCGAGCGGCAAAAACGGATTGTATGCCTGTTGTTTCATGAACGCCTCCTTATCTTTTGTTCGGCAAAATCATGTATCGCGTTGGCGGGCAAGCCGTCAGAGCTTTGCAAGAAAGGCGTCGGCGCGGCCGATCCAGCCCTCTGCGCCCGTAGAAGAGCCGTCGCCGAACCCGTGCGGCGCGCGCGGGAAGATATCGAGCTGAGCGGCGATCCCCTTCTCTTTGAGAAATTTTGAGAACGCTTCGAGCGGTTTTTTGGAGATGAGGAGATCATGCTTCCCCACCGCCATATAGGTAGGCGGAAAGCCTTCCCCGTGCGAATAGACGTCGTATTTTTCCTTGATCTCCTCGCCCGAGAGCTGCCCGAATGCGAGTTTCACAAAGTCCCGATGCCTCAGGTCGGAAAGAAGCGACGCATCGGTAATGGCGGGATAGATCGCAAGCAGCGCCTTGGGCGGCTGCAACCGATGCGCAGAATAGCCCAAATTATCCGTTCCCCACTGCGTGATGAGATTTCCGCCCGCCGAAAAGCCGCATAAAACGTACTCCCCATTTCCCCCAAAAGCGTCGCCGCGTTCCGTAACAAACTTAACGGCGCGGCTGAGATCTTCCATTGCAGAGGGAAGCACGGGCGGCCGCCCCACGCGGTAGTTGAGGACAAAGACGGGATAGCCGAGCCTTGCAAAGCGCATGGCGACGGGGAATCCCTCGACAAGATTGCAAACATATCCGTACCCGCCGCCCGCACAGACGATGACGGCGGGCTTATTTTGGCCCTTATCGGAAGCAAAGGCAAAGAGGCGCACGTCCTTTTTGCGCTCTTCATCGCGGCATTCGGAAAGCTCGTATAGAGGATAGACGACGCGCCCCGATCTGCTCCGTTCCGTCACAAAGTTGAGCCCTTCCCGCAAAACTTCGAGCGGGCAGCAGGGATGCATTTTGTGGAAGTGCTGCAAGGTGAGCTCCCGTTCGCGGCGGATAAGCTTTTCGTTGCCGTAGTCAAAATAGCGCACGAGCCCTTCAAGCTCCCCCGTAAATTCAGAATAAAGCGGCGAATTGAATTCGATCATACTATTCCCTCCTGTGTTTTTCTTATCTGACTTCCTTCCCGCACGGCGCTTATTCGCTCCGCAAGGCATCTATTCGCTCAGAACACGCAGGTTCTTTGCGGTGCATTCGCGCGTGAAGCCGTCGTCGAGATACTGCGTGTACTCCTTCCCGCCGCCGAGGAGCGTCACGTCGGAAAGATCGATCTCTTTCGTGTTCATGCCGTCCTTCCCGACGGGGATGCACTTGCCCTTGCGAATAAAGAAGACGACTTCCCCGAGCGGAACGGTTATAAAGTGTTCGCCCTGAGGCACTTCACGCGTTACAAACTCCTTCCCGTTCCAGCGGACTTGCGTCATCTCCTCGGGAAGATACACCTTCCTCCCCTTAGCCCCTTTTTCAAGGACGGGCGCTATAAGCAGGCTGTCGCCGACGAGCAGTTCGTCTTCGATGTGCCGCGCCCGCGCATCCTTCGGATAGGCAAAGGCGAGCGGACGGATATAAAGATCGGACGAAAGCGCCGCCTTCATGAACTCCGAGTAAATGTACGGAAGCAGCCGATAGCGAAGGGAAAGAATGCTCCGGAAATCGCGCTTGCCGCGGTAGCGGAAGCACTCCTGGTTGCGGGTGAACATGGTCGTATGGTCGCGCATGAGAGGCGTAAAGACGGAGAATGCGAGCCAGCGCAGCAGGAGCTCGCGCGAGCAATTGCCGCCGAAGCCGCCCGTATCTGCACCGCTGAATAAAAAGCCGCTCATGTTGAGCCCGGGCATCATCGTCACATTGCGGCGGAGCATATGGAACGTTGAGCTGTTGTCGCCCGTCCAGATGCCGCCGAAGCGGTGCGCCCCGATATAGGAAGAACGCGAAAAGAGCAGGAAGCGCTTGTCCATGAGCTTTGCAAGCCCTTCCGAAGAAGCCTCGGTCATTTTCGCACCGAAGAGGTTATGCACGTCCCAATGGGAGACGGTCTTTCCCTCGACAACGTGCGTAAAGCTTTTATAATCGGAAAGACGCGCGCCGCCCCGATAGAGCGAATCGCCGCACGACTTATCGCCAAGGCGGCTCGTGTTGTATTCGCTGTAAAAGATGGCGGGCTCGTTCATGTCGTTCCAGAACCCTTCGAACCCGAGGTCGGTATAGAATTGATACTGCCGCCCGAACCACTCGCGCGCCTTCGCCTGCAAGAAATCGGGGAAGTGCGTCAGCCCCGGCCACACAGCGGCTTGAAAGTCCTTCCCTTCCAGATTTTTGCAGAAGTACCCCTCTTTGACTCCCTCTTCATAGACGGGGTTACCGGGCTCTATTTTGATGCCCGCGTCGACGATGGGCACGAGCCGCACGCCTTGTTCCTTCATCTCGTTGACGAGTCCCTTCATATCGGGAAAGCGCTTTTTGTTGACCGTGAAGTCGATATAGCGGTCCATATAGTCGATATCGAGACAGATATACTCGAGCGGCATCCCTGCCTTTTTGTAGCGGTCGGCGATGCGGCGCACGTCCTTCTCCGTCTTGTAGCCCCAGCGGCTCTGCCCGAAGCCGAACGCCCATAAGGGCGGGAGATAGCTCCTGCCGATCGCGGCAAGGAACTGCCGCGCGATGTCGTTCGCGCTCTCCCCTTCGACGAGATAGACGGTAACGCCCTGCTCGGCTAAAATATCGATCTTCCCGCTGCCCTCATAGTCGATTTCAAAGATGATGCGCGCAGGCGTATCGAAAAAAGCGCCGAAGCAAACTTCTCCGTCCACGATGAAGAAGTTATGCGAGCCGTACAGTGAGGGCATATCGTCCGCGTGGTGCGGGTTATCGGTGTTGAAGGAAACATACCGCCCGCCCCGCTTGTCGATGCCGCGCATCGTCTCGCCGAGGCCGAAAACCACATCGTCCTTTCCCAAAGGGCAGCAAAAGCGCGTGCCCGTTCCCTCTTTGACAGCCGAAAAATAGGGAAGGGCTTCCCCTTCTTTTACGGCAGCCATGACGGCGCCCGTCTCCGCGTGTGCTCCAAAACAGTACTTCGTCAGCATATCATATCCTCCTTTTTCCTTATTTTAGCACATATTTTCAGCAAAGTCTTGCATCATTGTCGTATTTTTTGCACGATCGTTTTCATTTTAGCGCAAACAGCAGCTCATAAGCCTGCTGTTGTACGGGAGTGAACTTCTTATCCTGCCGCCGCACCGCGAACCAGCGGCGGGAAAGATCGAGCCCCTGTATCTTCACTTCCTTCAAGCGTCCTGCCGCAAGATCGCCCCAAACGAGCGCTTCGGGCAGTACGGCGACGCCCAGCCCCTCACGCGCGGCGGCAAGCAGGACGGAGTTGCTCGAAGAGGAGAGCTTGGGCTGCGCTTTGAGCCCGAGCGCCGAAAGCCGCTCATCGAGAAGATCGCGCGAAGCGCTCCCTCTCCGCCGCAGCAGCAGCGGAAGAAAAACGAGCTCCGAAGGAGAGAGCGGGCTCTTTATTTTCCTCTCCGCGCTGCAAACGGCCAAAAGGCGGTCGGAGGAAAATGCCTCCGCCGCAAGGGCGCGCGAAACGCTCCCCTCGACGAGGGCGAAATCGAGCGAACCTTCCTCGACAAGCTGTTCGACCGCCGCCGCGCTGTCGGCAATGGCGCGGCATTCGGCGTGATCGAGCGTTGCTTCGATCGCGGCGATAAGGCGCGGGAGCACCATCTGCCCCGCCGTCACGGAAGAGCCGATGCGGATGATGTGCCGCGCTTTCGTATCCCGTGCCGCCTCTTCAAATTCCGAAAAACTTGCGATCGCCTCCTGCGCCTTGACGCGCAGCCGCTCGCCCTCGGGCGTCAAGACGAGCCGCCTTCCCACACGGTCGAAGAGGCTGACGCCATAGTAGCGTTCGAGCTCACCGATGGTCTGGCTCACGGAAGGCTGCGCCACGCACAGCTTTTCCGCCGCCCGCGTGATGCCGCCCTCCTCGCACACCGCGCAAAATGTCTTCAAATGCCGGATCGTCATAGCCTTCTCCTATGTTTTTTATTTGATTATAGTATTTTACTTATTTTCTGTCAAGAGGTATAATACAAAAAAACATCGGAGCGCGCCATGCAGAAATTCAAGACCTGCCTCAAACTCTTTCTCGTCATGTTCAAGATCGGGCTCTTCACCTTCGGAGGAGGGTATGCGATGATCGGCCTCCTCGAAAACGAACTCGTCTCCAGGCGCAAATGGCTCGAAAGCGACGAGTTTCTCAATGTCGTCGCCATCGCGGAATCGACGCCCGGGCCCGTCGCCATCAACGCGGCGACCTACGTCGGCTATAAATTAGCGGGGTTCTGGGGCTCGCTTTCGGCGACCGTCGCCGTCGCGCTCCCCTCTTTTTCGATCATCTTTCTCATCTCGCTCTTTTTCGACGCCTTCCTCTCCTTGAAATACGTCGCCTATGCCTTTGACGGCATCCGGGTGTGCGTCATCTTCCTCATCCTGAGCGCGGGCGTGAAGATGCTTATAAAACTCGAAAAGACGGTGTGGAATATCGTTGTAACGGGCCTCGTCATCGCCGTCACGATCGCGCTGAGCATGCTTTCCATCGCCTTTTCTTCGGTGTGGTATATCCTCATCACGGCGGGGCTTGCGCTCCTTTTGTATCTTTTCTCCTATTTCCGCGCCCGCCGAAAAGAAAAATCGGAACATAAGCCCGATGAGGAGGGAAAGCAATGATCTATCTCACCCTCTTTCTCACCTTTCTGAAGATCGGCGCAGTGTCCTTCGGGGGCGGGTACGGCATGATCTCGCTCATCCGCGAAACGGTGCTTGAAAACGCCTGGCTGACGGAAGAGGAGTTCCTCAATTTCATCGCCGTCGCGGAATCGACGCCGGGGCCGCTCGCCGTCAATATGGCGACCTTCATCGGTTCGGCTCAGGCGGGTATTCTAGGAGCGCTCACCGCGACGCTTGGCGTCATTCTCCCTTCCTTTGTCATCATCCTCATTATCGCGGCGCTGATCAAAAACCTTCTGAAGTACGCGGGCGTTCAAAGCGTGCTTTCGGGCATCCGCCCCACCATCGTCGGGCTCATTCTTGCGACAGCCCTCACGATGTTCGTGACCCGAGTTTTCGGCTTCACGTCGGTGGGAGACCCCTTCTCCTTCGACCGGCGCGCCCTTCTCATTTTCCTCATCATCGCCGCCGTCGCCCTTCTTTGGCGGGTGTTCAAAAAGAGGCAGTTTTCGCCCATCCTCCTCATCCTGCTTTCGGGCGGCCTCGGCATCCTCGTCAATGTGGTATGAAATAAGCATCACAAAATATGCGGATTTGAACATACCTAAAAAAGACGCCCGGCACCAATAACCGGGCGTCCCGTATTTCTATACACAATAAGATGATCAGATCGCACTTATTCATACAGTGCCTGACCATCAATGCACTCAAATTCCGATGGCCTTGTTTCAAAACCGCTGATCGAAACAAAACCCATTCGGACAATATCCATCCCCTGTATTGCTTTGACCTGAAGTTCCTCTTCCCGCATCGCCTTTTCGGTCAACGGAGACGTTAAATATTTCACTTCGTATAGTTCATAACCGCTCTGTTTTTGCAATGCAACGTCAAATTCTCCGTTCGTTTTTCGGACGGGATCGTCATAATAATATGTCCCGATATTCAAAATACCCTTCTGCTTGCCTTCCTTGACTTGAAGTGAAAAATATGTGCGAGCGATCTCTTCAAACCGATGCGCAACAACCGTCGTCAAAGTGGGAGCGATATAATTCTCATAAAACGCCTCAGCGCCTAACATTCGGAGAGCCCCCTTATTATGATATACATAGGTATACCAGAAACGCATCAGATTATCCGTCAACTCATACGTGACCTTCTTGTTGTCGTTTCCTCTGTTGATCGGATATACCTTTGCGATCATATCCATTGCAAGCAGATTTTTAAGTTGCTTACTGAGCAACCCGTTATTGGAAAAACCTAACTTACTTTCAATTTCTCCATATTTCTTTTTTCCGTTGCCGATCGCCGAAAAGATCCGTTCGGCATTCATGCCCCCCGCAAGATCTGATACAAGTATATTTTCCGCATAGGAATATACCGAACTTAACGGATTCAGCAATGTCTGCACCAGGTTTTCTTTCAAATCCATATTTGCATCAAGCTGCTCATTGACAAAGGGAGAACCGCCGAACACGGCAAAAAAAGCGGCTTTATCGTATTCCGACTTTTCCGGATAAAAACTTGATGCTTCTCTGTAATTCAATTCTCCAAGGCGGATCACGACGGAAAATCTTCCGTAAAGCGCATTCTTCTCTTCCAGCAGATCCCTCATCATTCCAACGTGGGATCCGGATAAGACTAACCGAATATTTCCAATCCGATGATCGATAATGTTCTGAAAAACGGAATCGATCGTCTCACCTTTTGCAAACTGTTTCAGATACGGATACTCATCGATCACGATATTCAGCGTTTCGCTCAGGGTGTTAAGGTACTGGAAAACGTCCTGAAAAGAAGCAAATCCCATCTTGACCGGAATCACCCGTGCTGCAACGAGGGCGGAAATAAAGCCGTCTATATTTTCTTGTATCGATGCTTTCAGGCACTCATAATAAACGGTTTTATCCGAACTTTCTTTCAACGCTTGCAGAATAAGCGTCGTTTTCCCCACCTTTCTCTTTCCGTAGACAAGCACGCTTCCGCTCTTCTTTTTCAAAACATCCCGAATAGCCATTAATTCCTGTTGTCTGCCTATAAACATGATTCACCTATAATGAATTATTTTTCAATGAAATCAGATTCATTATATCAAACTCAATATCCCTTGTCAAGCAAAAGAAGCACAATTTTCTTCCAAGCATACGGCAAACGGCACATTTGTGATAGGCTTGCCGTTTTCTGCTATCATTGCACTGTCGGCCGTAAAAAAATAAGCACGGCCTTACACGCAAGGAGCAAACCCCACATGGCAAGCCTTTTTATTGCCGTCATCTATCTCGCATTCATCTCTCTCGGGCTGCCCGATTCCCTGCTCGGTTCCGCCTGGCCCGTCATGCACATGGAGCTGGGCGCTTCTCTCTCTTCCGCGGGCGTCATCAGCCTTATCATCTCTCTTTCCACCATCGTCTCGGCGCTCTTTTCCGGCATCTTGCGATCTCCGTCGTGCAGTTCGTTCTCACGCTCATCATGTTCCTCTCCCTCCCCCTTTGGAAGAAGACCGCCGAACAAAACGGCACGGAGGAACAGGAAATCGCCCTGCCTCCGCAGAAGACGCTCTGTCTCAAAGGCGCATTGTGCCTCTTCCTTGCGGGACTCTTCTACTTTGCCATCGAACAGCTCCTCGTGCTGCTCTTTACCGAGCTTATGGACCGCGCCGTCAAACACCGCCAAACCGCCGGATAAATTTTAGGCGTCTTTTTGTCGACAAAACACACGCTTCCAACACCATTTATCTTTCTAAAATGTACGATTTATATTGACAAAATCGTACATTTCTGCTATAATAATAGTACGAAGAGCAGGAGGTAAATCTCATGTCGATCACCGCTACCGAACTCAAATCCAATTTAAGCAAGTATCTGATCCTTTCTGCCACGGAAGACGTCTATATCACGCGAAACGGCAAAGTGATCTCTAAACTCACCAACCCGTTCCGCGAACGTGTCGACATCGCAAAATCTCTGTTTGGCATTCTGCCCGACGACGTCACCGAAGAGGAAGCGCGCGACGAGAGGCTTGGGAAAATATGAGAGCACTTCTGGATACTTGTGTCATTGTAGACGCACTTCAAAATAGGGAACCTTTCTGCAAGGACGCGCAAGATCTGTTTTTGGCCGCGGCAAGCGACTTGTTTGTGGGGTGTATCACGGCAAAAGCTTCCACGGATATTTACTATCTCATGCACCGCTATACACACAACGACAGATCCTCTCGGGAAGTCCTCAACAAGCTTTTTACCCTATTTGAAGTCGCCGATACCGCAGGGATCGACTGCCGAAGAGCCATCCCCTCCCCCGTTTCCGATTTTGAAGACGCCGTCATGATCGAAACGGCGGCACGGACGGAAGTCGATTGCATCGTCACACGCAATATCCGGGATTTCGTGAAATCGACCGTGCCCGTCCTCACGCCGAAAGATTTTTTACGCAAACTTGCGGACGATTAAATTTCCCGGCACCACCCTTCGTCGGCTCTGCCCGTGTGAAGCAGCAGCGATCTTTACCCATCCTTTGCATGTGAAAAGCCCATCCCAATTGAAGTGAGCCCCAAAGTTTGGACAAAAATTTAATCAAATAGTTTGGCAATGAG
>ENA-OYZE01000127-OYZE01000127.1-human-gut-metagenome-genome-assembly--contig:-NODE-127-length-37415-cov-9.392827_pt1 | contig 37415 bp, 38 predicted proteins | sample MGYA00243259_ERZ653469 | MGnify/ENA primary metagenome ERZ653469 (study PRJEB26926, sample SAMN06164913) | human gut metagenome | biome: ENVO:00009003; feature: ENVO:2100002; material: ENVO:00002003...
GGGTATTAGGGGAAAGCATTTCCCCTAACGAGGCGAGCGAAACGCTCGGCAAGTGGCTTGCCACTTGCGTACCTCGCCATTACGAAAATCGGCAGTCTGCTCCGTTTATGTAACACATTACGGAACAGGCTGTTTTTGTCTGTTTTGCTTCCCGTTTTTTTGTCTCCGAATGCCGCATTACGGCGGTCTGATCGTTCTTTGTTTGTTCATATCTTCCTCCTTATCCGATTTGTTTTTATCTTTACCCATGTCGAAAGGCGAGGGTTGCGATAACTAAAAAAACGCGCAAAAAAGTCGCTGACAGCTTTTCGCGTATCACCGACCTTAACCGTATTTAGCAACTTCGCATTGCTCTATGGTGGTTAGCCATTCTATTGTGATGCCGACTGTTGAATACGCTTTCACGCCCCGACATCGAAAATTGTACGCAAATAAAACCCATAATCGCGCGTCTAAAAATGCGAGATAAAACAGGCTCACCTACTTAAAAAGAGTACACTTAAAAAGCCTTTCATCGCACATCTTTTTCAAGCAAAGAGAACGTCGGCTTTTTTGGAAAAATTGTACCACAAAAAAGCCCCTCATTGCCTGACGAAATACAACAACCATATAAGGGCTTTACCGTTCAAAAAATTTTACACTTAAAAAGCCCCATAATGGCTCGTCTTTCAGACGGCTCGGGTGCAGCGCAATACGCGCTGAAACATTGCGGAGAGTATCTCTCTCCGCGGCGCAATCCTATTATGCGCCCACTCACTTGCTAAGGGGAGTACGCCGTACTAAATTCAACGCACGGCAAAAGAATACAGGCTATATCTATGCCTGTACTCTTGCATTATATCATATCAATTCTGTTTTGTCAATAAAATACAAACAAATGTTTGTATTTTAGTTTTCCAAAAACTATTTGTGAAAATACCTTGTCAAAGTATCCTACCGAGAGCAGAAAGAATAAAAGTGAGAATATAGGATTTGGGGATTATCAAAAATATGGAGTTTTTTTCGGCAATACGCTAGTAGTTTAAAGTTTATCATGCTTTTTTTGATTTTTTATAATTACAATCAAATAAATTATAGATATAAATAGAGATAATATAGATATAGAAATATAAACCCCAACCGATACAGGGTCATTAGAGATGAAAGGGGTATTTCTATTTTGTAACCAAGAGATCAAACCCATTATCCATACTAAAATAATAGCGGCGGATGAGAATATTGATGCAAAGATAAACACTTTTGTCGATGAAATATCTACATGAATAAGGGCGACTGTAACAATTAGTACAATAAAGTAATATATAATAAAAAAGATTTCGCCGGTTATTGTATGCGTTTCAAAAAAGTTTTGACCGCAAAGATAACCTAAATACCAAATTAGAATACCAAACAAAGCAAAAGCTAATAACGCATTGATAATACAGTATTTTTTCATAGTATTCACCGTTTTTATTATATTAAGGGGGCACAGATATCCGTGCCCCCTTAATATAATGACACTTAATTGATTAAAATATTAAAAGTTCCTGATTTACTTGAGCTATACAAACGGACGCGTATATAATATGTTTTTCCCGCCTCCAATGTATAAGTTATTTTTGCGTTCGTAGAATCGCCGCCATCATCGTTATAAGTTAACTGGTTGAAATTTGTATCTAGTAAATATAGATATGTGTCTAAGCTTCCAGTCGTTTGTAAATTATAAGACTTTGTTTCTGTTGGAACAAAAGTATATAGCATATTTTGACCGCTATTAAGAGTTACTGATTTAGATGTATTGTAAGTTAAAGTTCCGCTAGATGAATAAGTAATTTTTAAATTAAAAGCGCCTACGGCAGAAGAGCTGTAAAGACGGATTTTAATATAGTAAATTTTATTAGCTTCTAATCGATATGTTATCTTAGCATTCCGCCCTTCTCCACTATCATCGTTCAAACTGATTTGAGAGCCGCTACTGTTATATAGATACATATAAGTATCGCTCGAACCAGTAGTTTCTATAGCGTACATAATATTAACGGTCGGCTTGAACATAAAGTATTCAGCTCCGCCTGCTTTAACAATTTGCCCAGATTTAGGTGTATTAAGAGAAATACTTTGAGGGTTATATGCAAAATCAGCACCTTTATATGCGGGCGAGTTTGCGCTCGCAACTGTAACTACATCGCCTTGAGGCCACCAATTAAATATAATATAATATGTTTGATCGTCTGCGATAGAAGCCTTGATTGAATGATATATTGTTGTTCCAATTCCGCCGTCATCTCCGCCATTGGTAACCGAGTAAGTTGATTGGGCATAATTACCTGAAACTTTGGTCCCTATCAAGGTCGGGTTAGCCGTATCAGCTGAAGTTGCCGATATTTTTACGGTTTTAAGCAACTGCCCATAGTAATCCAGTTGCGCTTTTCTTGTTTGATGTAAAACCTCGTAATCGCCAGTATTAACTGATTTTACGCTATAGGACGTCTTTGTTGTCATGGAATCGACATAACTCGCGACATTCAAGGCATCTCCAAGGTAAGGAACATATCCGAGCGCAAAATTAATAGTGTCTATTACAGGATTGGCGGATGTTGATTTTGCTGTACCTACTGCTGAATACTGGGTAGTGTTAAAGAAAGAACCATTATCATTAGACGCGGAATAACCGGATTCATTTTTGTTAACAGCATTTTGGTTAAAAAGCGTGTGTTTAAATGAAACGTCTTTTAAATAATAGTTTGGTGAATCATAATGAAGATGGGGGAAGACAACTTGACTTAAACTATTATCATAGCTATTGTTCCAATATGGATCCGATGAACGCTCTTTCGCGCGATAACGCCGTTGAAAAAGAGGAGTAACTTTAACGCTTCCTTTGGCGTTGTTAAATGTGGGGTTTGTATAGGAAATATCAAAAACAAAGACATCGACGCATTTGTCTGAGGAGAAAAGATAATCGGTTGTTGTGGAAATAAAAAATCCGTACTCCTTTCCGATATATAGATGTTCACCAAGTTCAAAACATAGGCTTTTAGGAATAATACGCACTATTGGATCATCTGAAATTAAATTATTTTTTTCATAATCTCCCCAATAACTGCTGATATAATTATGTATAATTCCATCTGAATTGGTATATGAGTCATATTTATTTTCAGTTATATCTACTTGTGACATTGGTGCAATCTGTGGAGTATAGTTCGTAGTATTGTTGAGGTAAGAAGTATAAATTCTTTGACTCTGTAAAATTCTGCTTGATACTTCATCTGAACCTAAATGAAGTAATGCTGCAGTATCGTCCCAAAGAGAGTAAATTTCATCGGATAAATTTGGAATATGGATGCTATAGAGAAGCTCCTCGTCTTTATCCGAATAAATGATGTTCATGTTGTTGATGTTATCATTAGTAAAAATAGCAACGGAAACGACGGTTGATTCGGCTGATACATCTTTTAATGTATCGGCAGCCATATACCTATAATGGTTGTTATCGTATATTTTATATAAATCATAAGACGGCAAGGTAAATGATGCTTTATTAGAGGATATAAAAATCCCTTCGGGGGTGAGGGTTGCAGTACCTATAACATTTGACTCTGGTGTTTGAGAGGCGGCAGAAGTATTTTCTTCGGCAAAAACAGAATTGCTTGCAAATATAGTTATGGATAAAAAGCCAGCAATGCAAACAAGCAGCAAAAAGCCTAATACCGCTATAGAAAGTTTTTTAATAGTTTTCATATTTTCCCCTTTCAAATATTAATTTTTAATGATAAAATTTTATGGTTTAGTATTCATAAAACGCAACAATGTCCACGTAAAGAAACACAAAGAAAACCCATTGGAATATCCCCCTTTTTACTTATTAAATATAAAAATTTTGATGATTTGTGAAAGAATCGTGATAAAATCTTGGTTTGATTATATCATAAGGATTTATGCCTGTCAATAGGGGCGCTAAAAAATTGAGTCAGGTTTTGAAGCGATAGTATTGAGATTGTCGCGGGCTAAGTCGTAACCGATGAGTTTTTTTGATTTGAAATATAATTATGTCATTTTTACATTGACAATAATGTTTGTATTTGGTAAAATATTATACAATCAATGTCATGGGAGCTACTACTATGGATAAGAAAATTGTAGGAGAAAGATTAAAAACGTTAAGAGAAGGGGTACACTTGTCACAGGCGAAGCTTGCCGCCAATTTTGAAGGAGTAGATCAACCCTCTGTTTTTCGCTATGAAAATGGCACAACCTTTCCTTCCTATCACGCTTTAATGCAGTATGCAGATTTTTTTGACGTATCGCTGGACTATATTTTCGGGCGGACAGATAACCCACAGGGAAAACTCTACAATTATCAACCGCGGTTTATGAAAAACGGAGAAGAAATGCAGGAGCTTATCGAAATGTGTTTCGATCCGAAATCTCCCGCTAACGCAAAATTGAAGCAGGCTCTGTTGGAATTATTGCAGGAAAATCAGAAATAATTTTTTATATATGACTGTTTCTGTCAAGTTTTTCATGGTATAATCAAATTCAGGATATAGAAGAAAGGAGAGCACACAATGAAAGCTGTTATTTACGCCCGATATTCTTCGGACAATCAAACGGAAGCCTCTATCGAAGGGCAGCTTCGCGAATGTATGGAGTTTGCGGAACACGCGGGCATTGATGTTATCGGCAATTATATAGACCGCGCGCTTTCCGCAAAGACGGATAACCGCCCCGAATTTCAGCGAATGATCAAAGACAGCTATAAACACGCCTTCGATTGCATTATCGTCTGGAAATTAGACCGTTTTGCCCGAAACCGCTATGACAGCGCGCATTATAAAACGCTGCTCAAAAAGAACGGCGTAAAGGTTATATCCGCAAAGGAAACAATAGCAAACGGTTCGGAAGGAATCTTGCTTGAATCGGTTTTGGAAGGAATGGCAGAATATTATTCGGCGGAACTTGCCGAAAAAGTTGTGCGCGGAATGACAGAAAACGTCTTAAAGGGAAAAAACAACGGCGGGCAGGTAACATTCGGCTATGAAATCGATGAAGAAATGTATTTCCACCCCAACCCTACGACCGCACCGATCGTGAAAGAAATTTTTACCCGATATGCCGACGGAAAGACGATAAAGCAAATCACAGACTATTTGAACGAGAAAAACATACTGACGATCCGCGGCGGCAAAATGACGATCAACATTGTTCAACGTATGCTGTCAAACCGCAGATACATCGGTGAGTACAAATTCCGTGATACAATCATCGAACACGGCATTCCGGCACTTATAGACGACGATTTATTTGAGCGCGTTCAAAAACGCCTTGCCAAAAATAAAAAAGCGCCTGCACGCCATAAGGCTGAGGACGACTATATTCTGACTTTGAAATTGTTTTGCGGTAAATGCGGAGCGCATATGTTTGGAGAGAGCGGCACGGGAACGTCGAGAACATACCGCTATTATAAATGCGCACGGGCAAAGAAAGGAAAACTGTGTGATAAAAAAGCCGTTCGCAAAGAATGGATGGAAGAAATCGCAATCCAAAAGGCTCTCGGCGTTTTGGAAAATGCGGAATTGGTCAATCTGCTTGTGGATAAATTATACGCTTTACAAGGCGAAGAAAATCCAAGATTGCCTCGTCTGAACGAGCAAATGGCAGATATAGAAAAACGCATCGAAAATATGCTTTCCGCAATCGAACAAGGAATCATAACAGACAGTACGAAAGACAGGCTTTCGCAGTTGGAAGCAAAGAAAAAAGAAATAGAAATCACAATCTTGCAGGAAAAGATAAAAAAACCGTTCCTAACGAAAGAACAGATTTTGTTCGGAATAGAAAAGTACAAAAAGTTAGATTTAACCACACAAGAAGGAAAACAGCGATTGATAGACGGTTTTATCAATGCGATCTATGTGTATGACGACAGGATAACTTTTACATACAATTACAAGGACGGAACGGAAACAATAACGCTTTCCGAGTTGGAAAGCGCAAAAAGTTCGGATATAAAATGCATAGGTGCACCAAGAAAAATGAGATGCATTTTTGCATCTCGTTTTTCTTTGTACTTTTGCTGGACGAGAACCACATCCGAACGATAAAATAGGATAGAACGAACCATTGTTCTCGGATGTCGGTTCGCTCCATTGCGAAGCAATGGCACGAGCCCCGAAGGGGCGAAGTAGTCCCTGAAAGAATGCTTTTGCATTCCTCATTTTCTTTGGTTACGTTCTCAGGGGAAAACCCACATCCGAACGACAGGGTAGGGGAGAACGAGGTTCTCTTCTTAGATTTTGGTTCGCCTCTTGAAAAACGATGATAAAGATCCTGCAGGGGAAATGTCAAACTTCGTCGAACAAAGTAAAGGAAATTGGCAGCCCATGCTGCATTTTAATTTCATTTCGTGAAAAGTTCGTTCAGTTTGTCTCCCGAAGAAATAGAATTTCATGGAAAGGTGAAGTTTATTTGCCTCTTGTGGTATAATATAAATACAGCGGTGCAGGCTCTGCTGTATGACAATATAATCCATAATTTATCGACCACAAGGAAATCATGAAGACATTATATGTGACCGACCTTGACGGGACTTTGCTTACGAAAGAGGAGCGTATCTCCGAGTACAGTCTCGAAAAAATCAATGCCCTTGTCGATCGCGGCCTGCTCTTTACTTATGCTACCGCGCGCTCCGAGGGGAGCGCAGATCGGGCGACAAGAGGCCTTAAACGTAATATTCCCGCCGTGCTTTACAACGGCGCACTGATCTATGATCGCAAGACGGATACTCCCCTGTACGCTTCTTATTTCGACGAGGAAGGAAAGCGCTATGTGCTGCAAGTCCTGCGTTCGTACGGGATCTGCCCGTTTATCTACGGGGCGACTCCCGAGCGCGAACACATCAAGTGGATCCCCGAACGTGCTTCCGAAGGCATGAGACGGTATCTTTCGAGGCGATCGGGGGATTCTCGTCTCGTTCCCGTCCAAAACGATGACGAACTGCTTGACGGTTATGTGTTTTACTTCAAATGTATCGGCCCCGGAGATCAGATCGGACGTGCATGGAACGCATTGAAATTCGATCCTCGCTTTGTATGTATCTATCATCAGGAAATGTATCAAAATGATTTCTGGATGGAGATCTCAACACGGGGCGCCAACAAGGCAAAGGGGGTTCTCTTCCTCAAAGATTATCTGCATTGCGATAAAGTCGTATGCTTCGGGGATACCTCCAACGACTCGGATATGTTCGATGTCTGCGACGAAAAATATGCCGTTATGAATGCGGACGAATGGCTCAAAGAGAAATCGACGGGCGTGATCGGGTACTGCGAAGAGGACGGCGTCGCCAAGTGGCTGGAAGCGAATTTCCGGCCGGAAGAATAGAGCGGCGAACAAGAAGGCTGTTTCCTCTTTTACAGGGCAAACCCGGAAACGCCGCTGTAGCCCAAGTAAAAGCAGTAGGCGTTGAGGACGGCAAGGACGGGAAGGGCGATCATCAGGAGCGCATTCCCGAGCCGGAACCGAAGGACGAGCATCGTGATAAACACCGCAGCCGCGCCGCCGAGCGCAGCCGCGAGCAGCAGGCGGACGTCTTCACGGCGCAGCCCGTCGCCTTCCTCGCCGCTGTCTGCCTGCGTCTTGACGAGGCGGAAGGCATAGAAATTCACCGCCAGAATGTAGACGGTGATGAGGATATAGAGAAAAATGGTCCCGCGCATATCAGAAGCAGTATGTGCGGGCTCAATAAAATTTTTCAAAACAGGACGGATCTATGAACAACAAGAAGAGAGCGTATGTGAGTGTATACAACAAAGAACGCATCGTCGAGTTCTGCCAATACCTCATTGAGTACGGCTACGAGATCGTCGCCACGGAAGGAACTTGCAAGACGCTTGCAGAGGCGGGCGTCAAGGCGATCTCCGCACATGAGCTGACGGGCTATCCCGAACCGCTCGGCGGAAAAGTGCGCGCGCTGCATCCTGCGATCTATACCGGTATCGTTGCCAATGAACTGACCGAAGATCAGCTTTCCGCGCTCGACGACAGCGAGATCTTTCCCATCGAGCTCGTCGTCGTCAACTGCTATCCCTTTGTGGAGGACATGGAGGCAGGGGTCGACTTCAAGGAAGCGGCCTCTCATATCGACTGCAACGGCGTGGCGCTGCTCAATGCGGCGGCGAAAAACTATCTCAATACCGTCGTCGTGTGCGATCCCGAGGATTACGACCGCGTCCTGTGCGATCTTGCCGCAGGAGACATCCCCGAGGACGAACGGCGCTACTTTATGTATAAGGCGTTCTCCTATACGGCGAGCTACGATGCTCTTGTGGCGCAATATCTTTCGCACGAACTCGATATTCCATTCCCCAAAATGTACACGGTGACGTTTGAAAAGACGCACGATATGCGTTATGGCGAAAACCCTCACCAACGCGCCGCCGTATATCACGAACCGTTCCTGAAAGAGGGGTCGCTTGCCCGCGCCCGTCAGATCGCGGGCGGCACGACGACGTACAACAACATCAACGACGCCAACACCGCATTGGAGCTCGTGAAAGAGTTCGATACGCCCGCGGCTGTCTCCGTCAAGCATTGTGCCATATCCTCCGTCGGGGCGGGCGAGAGCGCCTTTGAGGCCTTCAAAAAGGCGTATGATACCGACTCTCACCATATGAAGGGCTGCATCCTTGCCATCAACGGCATCGTCGATGCGCGCCTCGCGGAGGAGCTTCGGCCCGTGGAATGCGAGGTCGTCATTGCGGTCGGATTCACGCCGGAGGCAATGGATACGCTTCGTTTCCGCAAAGAGCTCATCCTTCTGGAAATGCCCGATATCCGTTCCAAGGTGCAGTTCTCTACGTTTGACATGAAGAAGATCTACGGTGGGCTCCTGGTGCAGTCCTATGATACCGCGCTGTATCATAACGTTGAATGCGTCAGCGAACGCGCGCCCACCGAAGAGGAGCGTGAAGCGCTCGAATTCAACTATCGCATCGTCAAGCACGCAAGTTCCAGCGCCGTCGTCATCGGCGAGAAAGATGTGACGCGCGGCATCGGCACGGGGCAGACCCTGCGCGAAAAGGCGGTCGAGCTTGCGATCGCGCTTGCCGGCGACTGCGAAGGCTGCGTCCTTGCTTCCGAAGCGCCTCTTGTCACTGAGGAATGCGTGGAACACGCCGCCGATGCGGGCATCACCGCGATCATACAATCCGGAAAAGCTTCGGATGAGATCATCTCCGTCTGCAACGAACGCGGTATCGCGCTCCTCTGCACGGACGTTCGCCATTTCAAGAACTGAACATATCGGCATTGCGCGCGGCAGAGGCCCTTTTATGAAGGACGCTGCGGCCGATCGCCCGATCGTTCACGTTTTCCCCGTTTAGACATTCCGCCGGGATCGGCGGCGAAAAGGACGTAATATGCATTCTCTTCGGGAATTGTATAAGATCGGACGCGGGCCGTCCAGCTCCCACACCATGGGACCCGAGCGCGCCGCCCGCGATTTCCAGGGTCGCTGTCCTTCGGCGGCCCGTTATTCCGTCGTTCTCTACGGCTCGCTCGCGCATACGGGCAGAGGCCATCTGACCGATGTCGCGATCCTCTCCGTCCTCGGCGAAGATCGCACGGAAGTCGTATTCGACAGGGATGTCAAGGAACTCCCTCATCCCAATACGATGACCTTTACGGCATACGACGGCGCAGGAAACGAGCTTGAAAAGCGCACCTATCTTTCCGTCGGAGGCGGCATTATCCAAGCCCTCGGCGAAAGGGAAGGGGAGGGGAAAGACGTCTATCCATTCCGCAGCTTTTCCGAGATCAAGGAGTATTGCGAGCGGGAAAATATCGGCCTTGACGAATGCGCCTATCGGTTCGAAGACCGCGGGTTCCGTGACTTTTTGCGCGAAGTCTGGGAGACCATGCGCTCTACCGTCGAACAGGGCCTTCGCGAGACGGGCGAACTCCCCGGGGGGCTGCACGTCGTAAGAAAGGCAAAGACGCTCTCGCTGCCTCAGCCCAACGAAAGCCCCGAGGAGCGAGAAAAGCGGGAGATCTGCAGCTATGCCTTTGCGACTGCGGAGGAGAATGCGAGCTGCGGGGTCATCGTCACGGCGCCGACCTGCGGCGCCAGCGGCGTTCTGCCGGCAGTTTTATATCACCTTGCAAAGAAATACAACCTGGCTGAAAACGCCGTTCTTGCGGCTCTTGCGGCGGCAGGGATGGTCGGCAATGTCGTCAAACACAACGCTTCGGTGAGCGGTGCGGAGGCGGGCTGCCAGGCAGAGATCGGTACGGCTACCTGTATGGCTGCGGCAGCCGTATGCCGTTTATACGGATATTCGCTCGAAGAGACGGAGTATGCCGCCGAGATCGCCCTCGAACATCAGCTCGGCCTCACCTGCGATCCTGTCGGCGGGCTCGTACAGATCCCCTGCATCGAGCGAAATGCCGTCGCCGCCATGCGCGCCCTCGATGCCGCGGAACTTGCCCACGTCCTTCACGGCACGAGGAAGATCTCCTTCGACACCATCGTCAAGACAATGTATGAAACGGGGAAAGACCTGAGCGAGCGCTACCGCGAAACGAGCGAGGGCGGGCTTGCCGTAAACTATCGCGGCTGCTGAATACGATAAAAACAGCGTTCCCTTTCAAAAGAGAACGCTGTTTTTTTGTTATCGTTATGCGTTGAGCTGTTCCTCGAGCGCTTTCGCGAGCTGATCGGGGCAGGAAGTATTATTCCTGCAGCGGATCCCCTTGAGAAGGGGAACGACCTCTTCCGCCTTCCTGCCTTCGACGAGTTTTCCGATCCCCTGCAGATTGCCGCTGCAGCCGCCGATGAATTTCACGTTATGGATGCGGTGATCCTCGTCTAAATCGAAAACGATTTGCTTGGAACAAGTTCCCTTAGTCGAATATGTGATCATGATAGTCTCCTTAATCTACGAGCGTTTCGCTGACGACGGAATAGAGCTCGGCCGCCTTGTCCTCCCATTGCTTATAGATGTAGTTTGCCGTCTTTTTATCGGGAACGACAAATTTAAGCTCGAGAATGGGCTGAACATTGCCGAGAATTTTCAAAAACACGGTATAAGAGCCGTCCTTATTCTGATAGTAGTCGGACTTGCATTCCTGCCGTTTGCGATATTTTACGCTGTTTGTCTTGATGAAGCGGGAGATCTCCTCGCGCCTGCTCTTCGGGATGTTGATATAGAAGTTGGCGAGGGTCTCTCTCCCTTCCGGGGTGATGGTGTAGAGGGGGTCGTCGGAGGTAGGGATCTCGAGGATGAATCCGTCCTGGAGCATTTTCTGGATCAGGACCATGCAGTCCATATAGTTGAGCCAGTCGTTGGACGAGGTGCACATATCGATGATCGTGCGTTCGGAAAGGGGACACTCCATCTTATCGAACACAAAGAGCAGAATTAACTTGTTGACAGATGTTTCGCCTCTTACCAGCATATCGGGCCGCCTCTTTTGTGATGTCTTCTGATAAAACTGCGGGATTTCCCCGCAGTTCCTGTTTGGAAACAGAACACAAACGGCCGCTTAAAGTCTTTAAGCGGCTATATGTGTTGTTTTTTGTAAGTTACGCTGCGAAAGGAGCGAGCTTTGCGAGAAGATCTGCGCAGTCGTCGCTATAGATCTCAACGGTGAGAGGCTTGCTCAGATCGAGGCTGAAGATACCGAGGATAGACTTTGCATCGACGACATATTTACCGCTCTTGAGCAGGATCTCAAAGTCGCATTCCTGCGTGATCGCCACGAATTCTTTGACGCGCTGTGCCTGTTCGAGTGAGATTTTGATGGACTTCATAAGATATCCCTCCACGAGTTATTTTTTTCCTATATTATAACGAAAAACAAGAATAAAATCAAGATATTTTCGGAAAATTTCTTTGTCATTTTTCCTTTTTGTGCTATAATACCTCTAAGGAGGTAAAATGCTGTCCATTTTGCCTCAAACAACGGGAGGAACCATGCAAGACAAATACGCACAGATGCAGCGCTTCTTTACCGCCTGCGATGAGCTCATTTCCGGCAAGTATATTTTGGCCGATAATAAGATCAGCGAAGTGCTCAAAGCGATCGCTGCAAGCGAAGAACTGACGGGCCTGTTCACGGCCGTTACCGAACGTTTCGATTACCCCGCAGCCAAGCAGGCGTATCTTCGTTACCCTGCCGAACCCGGCGGGACGCGGGGAGCCGCCTATCTCCCCGCCGAGCGCGGCGATCTTATCGCCTTTATCTTCTGCCTGCTCGTCGATTTCGATACGGGGAACATTCGCCTGAGCGATTTTTTGCGCAAATTCTTCAATGAGGACGGAAGCCATACGGCAAGCTACACGCTCTTTGTTGAGCGCATGATCCGTCCCTTCCGCGACATCGTGCGCGACTGCTTCCCAGAACTCGCACGTCCGGGCTCCGTCTCACGCGACAGAGAGGAAGCGCTCGATAAGATCGGCGAGATCATCAGTCTCGAGCGAGGGAGGATGCTTCAGGCCACGCTCGACAAAGTCGACGCGGACGCCTGTGAACTGATCCTTGCCGAGCTCTATGCGGCTGCCGGAAGACGCGATACCGCCGAGCTCAAGGCGCTCCTTTGCGGGTATTCCTACTTCCTCAACACGGTGGGCTACCTCAACGACGAGAGCCGCACGCTCTTTGAACTGAGCGCCAAGCTTTGAGGTGAAGGATGGATCTGAAAGAAAGGACCGTCAAAATCAACTATGTGTATCAGGGAAAGATCGTCAATCTGCGCTGCGATGAAGCGGAACTCCCCAACGGAAGGCCGTGCAAGAGAGAGATGATCGAACACCCGGGCGGCGCCTCGGTCCTCTGCGTGTATGAAGGAAAGATCGCTCTCGTCCGCCAGTTCCGCTACGTCTATCAGGAGGAGCTTTGGGAGATCCCCGCAGGCAAACTCGAAAAGGGGGAAGATCCCATGCTCGCCGCAAAACGGGAGCTGGAAGAGGAGACGGGGCTCGTTGCAAGCGAGTTGAAGCCTCTCTTTACGCTCTATCCGACGCCCGGCTACACCAACGAGAAGATCTACATCTATGAGGCGATCGGCGTTACGGCGGGCAAGCAGCACCTCGACGAAGGGGAGTTTCTGAACGTCGTTTTCCTTCCCGTGGAGGAAGTTGCGCGCATGATCGAAGCGGGGGAGATCCGCGACGCTAAGACCATCGTCGCCGTACAGCGCTATCTGCTGGAACACCAAAATGCGATCGAAATGCCGCAATGCGGTAAGATGTAAACACATCGAAAACAAGATGAGAGCCCTCGGCGTATGCGGCCGGGGGCTCTTTGCGGGAACGGAATTGGTTTAGTTGTTGCAGCCGCCGAGTGAGTTAAAAAAGGACGCCAAAGTGCCGTTCTTGCTCAGCACATAGAGAGCGGCGATCAGCATGGGCCATCCCGCGCCCGTGAATGCACTCGAGGAGAGCACGCCGGAGTTAGTTCCCAAAAGAAGCAGGATGATCAGGATCCAGAGATAGCTGTTTGAGGTCGTACAGCAGTTCATAGCTTTTCCTCCTTGACCGCGGACACGGAGTATGTAAAGTCGATTCCGTTCCGCTTCTCTAAATTGTATGAAGGGATGCTGAAAAAATGTTACGAGCCCCGTCATTTACTTGCTAAATTGGCACAAACTTGGTATAATATCTGAGATAGCCGCGGAAAAACACGCATGATATGCGGTTTTATCCGTTTTACGGCAAAGTACATTTTTTCTACGGATATTCCGCTTTCGGAAATCCGATGGAGGTCAATTTCATGAAACGCAAGCCCTTTTTCTCGGCGAGGAACATCGCCTATCTTGCCGTCTTAGTAGCGCTCCTCATCGTCCTGCAGCTGTTTGCGAGCGCGATTCCGATGTTCGGCGTCACGCTGAACTTTTCGCTCATCCCCATTGTGTTGGGCGGCATCTTCTTCGGCGTATGGGGAGGGGGGCTCTTGGGGCTCATCTCCGGGCTTCTCACCTTTTTGGTGACTGCCGTGATGGGCAGGGAACCTTCTACTGCGTTCTTATTTCAGGCAAGCCCCGTCATCCTGACGCTCACCTGCATCGGCAAGACGACCGTCGCAGGGCTTGCCGCAGGGCTTTTATATCGCCTCATCGCCAAAAAGAGCGCCATTGCCGCTTCCTATGCTGCGGCAGTTACGGTCGCAGTTCTGAATACGGGGCTCTATCTCCTCGGGATCGTCTTTATGAAGGATGCGGCTTCTCAATTTCTCGGCACGGACGCAACGGCATCGGCGGTATTTGTCGCAGTCTTTACCCTGATTTGGCTGAACTTTGTGCTGGAAGTGGTCATCAACGTCCTGTTTGCACCCGCGATCTCGAGGATCGAGCACGTCGTCAACAGCAAAGTCGCAAGATACCATGCCGACCGGGAGGGGAGCGCACCTAAAAATCAAAGCGTCCAAGCGCCGGAAGCCGCGCAAGAGAAACCACATACACCGCCAACGGAGGATAAGACATGATCATCTGCATCGACGTCGGCAATACCAATATCAAATACGCTATTTTCGACGGGGATGCGCTCAAATTTTCCTTCCGCGTCGCGACGGACTTAAAGCGCACCTCGGACGAATACGGCTCCCAGCTCATCGGAATGCTCGATTTCAACGGGCTCAAAGCGGACGACATCACTGGCGGCATCTTTTCCTCCGTCGTGCCTTCCCTCGATTACACCATCGAGCATATGCTCAAGATGTATTTGAAGATAAATCCGCTGCAGCTTGCGCCCGGGCTCAGATCGGGCCTTAAGATGCACGTCGATAATGCAAGGGAAGTGGGCGCGGACCGTATCGTCAACAATGTTTCCGCCCTTCACAAGTATGGAAGGGGAAAACCTATGATCGTTGTCGATTTCGGCACGGCGACTACCTTCAACATCATCAGCAAAGAAGGGGAGTTTATCGGCGGCGTCATCGCCCCTGGTATCCGTGGGTCGCTCGACAGTCTCGTGAGCGGCACGGCAAAGCTCCCGCGCGTGGAGATCGAAGCGCCCAAGAGCGTCATCGCCACCAATACCACCACGAATATGCAGGCGGGCATCGTGTTCGGCTTTGCAGGGCTCGTGGAATATATCGTCAAAAAGATCAAGAAAGAACTCAAGGCGGACGACGTGTTCACCATTGCGACGGGCGGCTTTTCCGAGACCATCGCAAAGGAAACAAAGTGCATCGATGTCATCGACAAGCTTCTCACGCTCGACGGCCTGAAGTATTTATATGATTTGAACTGTTCGGAGGAATGATATGAAAAAAGTCGGAATTGCCATTCTCGGGCTCGGGGTCGTCGGCGGCGGCACCTATCAGATCTTGAAAGAGCACCGGGAATTTTATAAAAAGACACAGGACGTCGACCTTGAAGTCGTCAGCGTTCTGGAGCTTCGCAAAGACCGCATCGAGGCGCTCGGCATTCCCGAAGAGAATGTCGCCTCCAACATTGCGGAAGTCGTCTCTAACCCCGACGTCAATATCGTCGTCGAAGTGATGGGCGGCGTCGGCAAGGCGCGGGAGTTCGTTCTCGACGCGCTCAACGGCGGGAAAACGGTCGTCACCTCCAACAAAGAGCTCGTCTGCAAGTACTCCCATGAGCTTGAGCGGGCCGCAAAACGCCACAATGCGGGCCTGTATTTCGAGGCAAGCTGCGTGGGAGGCGTGCCCATCATCCGCACCCTCCTCGACGGCGTGCAGGCCAATCACATCTCGTCGATGATGGGCATCATCAACGGCACGACCAACTATATCCTCACCAAGATGACGAACGACGGTGCAAGCTACGAGGACGTTCTGAAAGAGGCGCAGGCGCTCGGCTATGCAGAAGCGGATCCGACCGCCGACGTCGAAGGGTTTGACGCGTCTTATAAACTCTCTATCCTGTCCTCGCTTGCCTTCCACACGAAAGTTCCCTTCTCTAAGGTGTTCCGCGAGGGCATCACGACCATCACGCAGGACGACATCTCCTACGGCAAGGAGCTCGGTTACAGCCTCAAACTCCTCGCGATCGGCAAGCAGACGGAGGAGGGCATCGAAGTCCGTGTGCATCCCGCTTTCATCAAGCGCGAGCATCCGTTGGCTTCCGTCAATGACAGCTTCAACGCAGTTTATATGACGGGCGACGCCGTGGACGACGTGATGCTCTACGGCAGAGGCGCGGGCGCGCTTCCCACAGGCAGCGCGATCGTCAGCGACATCATCTATGCCGCGACGCACTCCGAAAACAAGTACTCGACCTTCAAGAACAACGCGACGGCGGAGAAAGACGTCAAGTTCGTCTCCAACTTCAAGAGCGCATATTATCTGCGCCTGACGGTCGACGACGAGGCGGGTGTGCTCGCCAAGATCGCAGCGGTTTTTGGAAAGCAGAACATCTCTATCCAGGAGATGGTGCAGAAGGAGAACGCAAAAGAGGGCAAGGCGACGCTCGTGCTCGTCACGCACGAAACGAGGGAATTTTCGCTCCGCACGGCGGTCGCAAAAGTTGCGTCGCTCGGGATCGCTTCGGTCGACTCCGTGCTCCGCGTCGTCTCTTAAACTCAACTTGACTTCGGCCGCCTGAGGGCGGCCGTCTTACTTTTCGGGAGCAATTATGTCTGATTCTACATTGAACTACAAGCGGCGCGCCGTCGTCGTCATCAACGCATATACGACGCTGGAAAGCGAGCTCCATCATCCATACGCGATCGCAAAAGCGCTGCGTGCGCGCGGCGTTGAGGCCGATGTTCTCAGAAACGGGTGCTTTCCCGCCTATTTGGAGCGAGAAAATATCGCCGCCGCTTGGGCAAAGCAATACGATTTCGCCGTCTATCTCGATAAGGACAAATACCTTTCCAAACTGCTCGAACGAGCGGGGATGCGGCTCTTTAACTCGTCGGATGCCGTCGAAGCGTGCGACGACAAACTTCTGACTTCCATTGCACTCACGGGCGTTGTACCCATGCCCAAAACGCTCCCTGCGCCGCTCTGTTATACGCCGTCCGCGGCCGTGAATGAAGAAATGCTCGATCGGGCGGAGGCGCTCCTTAGCTATCCCATGGTCGTCAAGGAATGTTTCGGCTCGCTCGGAAAAGGCGTTCATTTGGCACGAGACCGAGTGGAACTGAGAGCACTTTCGGAACGCCTCAAAAGCGTGCCTCACCTCTTTCAGGAATTTATCCAGGAGAGCATGGGACGCGATCTGCGCGTCATCCTCATCGGCGGGAAAGTAGTCTCGGCGATGGAACGCCGCTCGGAACACGATTTCCGTTCCAATGCGGAACTCGGCGGAAAGGGGACGCCCTATACGCCCGATAGCGAGACTGTGGCGCTCTGCGAACGTGTTGCAGGGGCGCTCCGCCTCGACTACTGCGGCGTCGACTTGTTATTCGGGAAGGAGGGGATGCTGCTTTCCGAAGTCAATTCCAACGCCTTCTTCGGCACGATAGAACGAGTGACGGGCGTGGATGTCGCCGCACATTATGCGGAATATCTCGTTAAAACCGTTTACGAAGAGTGATTTACGCCAATGTTTTGCAGCAGATTTTAGAATTTTTCCTATTATCATAGTATTGTGTCAGACATAATCACGGATGATCATTCTATATAAATGAAAACCGCCTCGATCGAGGCGGTCATTTTATGCTTTTCCCGTCATTCGCAATTCGTCGATCGCCCCCCGCGCAAGTTCGTCGCAGCGGTTGTTGAGCGCATTATCTGCATGACCCTTGACTTTATGGAAGGTGACCTCGTGTTCCCTTGTGAGAGCGAGGAGCTTCTTCCAAAGATCGTCGTTGAGGACGGGCTTTTTGTCGGGTTTGACCCAGCCGCGTTTTTCCCAGGCGTACACCCAGCCCTGCAAAAAACCGTTGACGGTATAGGCGGAGTCGCTGTAAACGTCGACACGGCAGGGGAATTTGAGGCGTTCCAGCCCCTCGATGACGGCGGTGAGCTCCATGCGGTTATTGGTCGTTTGCGGCTCTCCGCCCGAAAGCTCGCGGCGATGCTCCCCGAAGATGAGGATCGCGCCCCAGCCGCCCGCCCCGGGATTGCCCGAGCATGCCCCATCCGTGTAGAGGGTCACCTGTTTGAGTTCGCTCATCTCGAGAGCTCCTCCGCCCGCTGTTCTGCTGCCTGCATGGCTCGGACAACGCTTTCGGGAACTCCGTTCCGCCTCAGTACTTCGAGTGCGGCAAGCGTCGTTCCGCCTTTGGAGGAGACGGCTTTGATGAGTTCTTCGAGCGACGTATCGGCGTGTGTCTCCGCCATAGCCACACCGCCTTTGAGCGTCTGGATGGCGAGAAGGCGCGCCTCATCGTCATCAAGTCCGCACCGCACGCCGCCGTCGATGAGCGCCTGCAAAAAGAGATAGACGTAGGCAGGCCCGCTCCCCGAAAGGGCGGTGACGGCATTGAGTTTCGCTTCGGCAACGGGGAGCGTCAGGCTCGTTGCGCCGAAGAGTCCGAACACAAACTCGGCATCTTCGGGAGCCAAGTCTTCCGCATCGATCGCGGCCGCGCCCATTCCCACAGAGCAGGGAAGGTTGGGCATCACGCGCGCAACAGGGGCGTTTGTTTCGAGAGATGCTTTGATATCCGCCTTCTTCATGCCCGCCATAATGGAAATGACAGGGGGAAGGACAGCGTCTTTCAGATGAATCGTGACTTCGGGGAAGGTCTGTGGTTTGACGGAGAGCAGAAGATAGGAACTTCGTTCCGCGGCGATCCGGTTCAAAAGCGTCGTCTGAAAGCCGCGGGCGGCAAAAAAGTCACGGCATTCATCGGAAGGATCGCTGACGATGACCTCATCGGGAGAGAGAAAATGCTGTGAAACGGCGCCGAGCACGATGGCACGCGCCATAAAGCCTCCGCCGATGACTCCGAGTTTGCATTGTTTTTCCATAAAAATTACCGTCCTTTTTTTGATTTGAGCACAAAAAGTTCTTGACGAAAGAGGGAAGATACGCTATAATATCTAAGGTCACAGGGGAGTGGCTCAACGGTAGAGTAGCGGTCTCCAAAACCGTAGGTTGCGTGTTCGAATCGCGTCTCCCCTGCCAAGTCGTCCGAGTAAGAAAGCTCGGGCGATTTTTGTTTGCGCGCCGTGGGCGCGAGGTTGCGTGTGACGCGATCGGCCTCCCATAGGGGAGCCGACGATCGCTATTCCGTCGCTCCGCTCCTTACGAATCGCGTCTTTCTTGCCAAGGCGGCTTGAGAAATCGAGCCGCTTTTTTGTTGCGTTGAGCGCGCCCGGGGGCGCGAGGTTGCGTGTGACGCGATCGGCCTCCCAAAGGGGAGCCGGCGATCGCTATTCCGTCGCTTCGCTCCTTACGCACCGCGTCTCCCCTGCCAAGGCGGCTTGAGAAATCGAGCCGCTTTTTTGTTACGTTGAGCGCGCCGTTGGCGCGAGGTTGCGTGTGACGCGATCGGTCTCCCCAAGGGGAGCCGGCGATCGCTATTCCGTCGCTCCGCTCCTTACGCCTCGCGTCTTTCTTGCCAAGTCGTCCGAGTCAGAAAGCTCGGGCGATTTTGTTTGCGTATTTTTTATTACAAACCGGAAAGAAAAACCGATCCTGTTGCCTCCCAAATATCTTAGCAAATTGATTCGAAAAAGTCAAACGAATGAGATAGAGCAAGGCTTTCAAATCGAACGAGCGGCCTTCCCTGTTTTCATTTCATCCCATTATCACATGAATATGCTATCATTGATATGAATCCGATGATATTTTGCGCGGCGATGCGATATACTGTATCGTATGGGGGAGCTGCGTACAAGAACGGTCACGGCAATGAAAGAGAAACATCAACTGCACATCCATATCATTCTGCTCTTTTTGGCGGGGATCGCACTCGAGGTCTTCTGCGTTTTGCTCGCGTTCCTTCCGTCCGTCGCGGCAAAGGATTGGCTCAAAGGGCTCATCCTTTACGGGGGGAGCCTCTTGGTTCTCGTCCTGCTTCTTATCGGCGTCGTCGGCGCGCTCCGCGGAAAGGAAGTGCTTGCAAAGACTTGCTTCCTCACTCAGATCCTTCTGCTGCTTGCTGCCGTCGTCTTCTATATTATTGTCAAGACGGGCTTTATCGAGGTCGTTCGCGATGAAGAGGAGTTCCGCGCCTTTTTAGAGCGGGCGGGTGTTTGGATGAGCATCGTGTTCATCGCCGTGCAGTTTTTACAGGTCGTCATTCTGCCCATCCCGAGCACCGTCACCGTCGTCGCGGGGAGCGCGCTGTTCGGGCCGCTCCTCGGCAGTATATATAGTCTTATCGGCATCGTCTTGGGCTCTTTTACCGCATTTGCGGTGGGGCGCTTTGCGGGATACCGCGTCGTTGCCTGGCTGGTCGGAAAGGAGACGCTCGACAAATGGCTCAATAAGATCAAGGGAAAGGATAAGATCTTTCTTTCCGCCATGTTTGTGCTGCCCGTCTTCCCCGACGATGTACTGTGCTTCGTTGCGGGACTTTCGAGCATGAGCTTCGGCTTATTTGCCGTCGTCATCGTCCTTTCACGCATCCTCGCGATCTTTACGACGAGCTATTCCGTCTCTCTCATTCCATTCGATACCTGGTGGGGTCTGCTCATCTGGGGGGTCATCGCGGCAGCCGTCGTTATCGTGTTCTTCCTCCTCTATAAGAAGTCGGACGCCATCCTGGAATTCATTCATAAACTTCTCCACCGTGAAGTGCGCGTGAAGGAGAAACACAAAGAAGGGGAACTGCACGTTGAGATCGTCTCGCCCGAAGGAACGCTCGTGGAAAAGGGCGTAGGGGAGACGGTCGAGCAGAAGAGAATCGGCGAAAAGCGGACGAACGATAAGAATGCAAAGAAGTAAAATTCGCCCTCGGGATGATAGCGTCCCGAGGGTTTTTTGTGCTTTTTTTCTCAACAAGCTTGTGTTTTTGTTGTAAAATCCGAGAAAATATATTAAAATAGGCGACGGTAATATTTATAGAGGTTTTTTATGATCAGAGAAGATTTACGCAACATTGCGATCATCGCGCACGTCGACCACGGCAAGACGACCCTCGTCGACCAGCTCTTAAAGCAGAGCGGCACCTTCCGCGCCAATCAGGTGGTGGAAGAGCGCGTGATGGACAACGGCGATCTCGAACGGGAGCGCGGCATCACCATCCTTGCGAAGAACACGTCCGTTCATTATAACGGCGTCAAGATCAACATCGTCGATACCCCCGGCCACGCCGATTTTTCGGGCGAAGTGGAACGCTCGCTCAAAATGGTCTCGGGCGTACTGCTCCTCGTGGACGCCGCCGAAGGCCCCATGCCGCAGACACGTTTCGTCACGCAGAAGGCGCTTGAACTCGGGCTCAAACTCATCATCGTCGTCAACAAAGTCGACCGCCCCGATGCTCGCGTCAAAGAAGTCATCGATGAAGTTCTGGAACTTCTGATGGACCTCAACGCGACGGACGAACAGCTCGAAAGCCCCTTCCTCTTCTGCTCGGGCAGAGAGGGTACCGCTTCCACCGATCCCGACGTCAAGGGCACCGACTTAAAGCCCCTGTACGAGGCCATCCTTTCCCACTTCCCGCCCCTTGAAATGGACACGGAAGGGGAACTTCAGATCCTCGTTTCCTCCATCGACTACAACGAATATGTGGGCCGCATCGGCATCGGGCGCATCGAACGCGGCGTCGCCAAGCCCAACATGGATGTGACGGTGTGCAACTACAATCACCCCGAAGTCAACACGAGAGGAAAGCTCGTTGCGCTCTATGAGATCGAAGGGCTCGACCGCGTTCCCTGTGAAAGCGCGAAAGCGGGCGACATCGTCTGCTTTGCAGGTCTTGAAAAGATCAACATCGGCGATACGCTGTGCGCTTCCTCCTGCGTGGAGGCGGTGCCCTTCGTCAAGATCTCCGATCCAACGGTGGAGATGATCTTCTCCGTCAACGACTCTCCCTTTGCGGGAAAAGAGGGCAAATTCGTCACGACGAGGCATCTGCGCGAGAGGCTGTACCGCGAACTTCTGCGCGACGTTTCTCTCCGCGTCGAGGATACCGATTCGACGGATGCCTTCCGCGTGAGCGGCAGAGGGGAGATGCACCTTTCCATCCTCATCGAAACGATGCGCCGCGAAGGCTATGAATTCCAGGTGAGCGCGCCCAAAGTGCTCTATAAAGAGATCGACGGCGTCAAATATGAGCCCGTAGAGCGCCTCATCGTGGACGTCCCCGAAACGGTCACAGGCCCCGTCTTCCAGAGCATGGGCGAAAGAAAGGGCGAACTTCTCCACATGAGCGCAATGGGTTCGCGTATGCGCCTCGAATTTCTGGTCCCTTCGCGCGGCCTGTTCGGCTACAAGAGCGAATTCTTGACGGACACCAAAGGCGAAGGGGTCATGAGTTCGGTGTTCTTCGAATATCAACCCTATAAAGGCGAGATCAGCCGCAAGACGGTGGGCTCCCTTGTCGCCTTCGAGACGGGCGAAGCCGTCACATACGGGCTCTTCAACGCACAGGGAAGGGGCGTTCTCTTCATCACGCCGGGCACTCCCGTCTATGAAGGCATGGTGGTGGGGTATTCCCCCAAGGATGAGGACATCAACGTCAATGTCTGCAAGACGAAACACCTCACGAACACCCGTTCCTCCTCTTCGGACGAAGCGCTCCGCCTCATCCCGCCGAAAAAGCTCAGCCTCGAAGAATCGCTCGAATTTATCGGCGACGACGAACTTTTGGAGATCACCCCCAAGACGGTGCGCATCCGTAAGCGTATTCTCGACTCCGAACTGCGCGCAAAGGCACGCGCAAAAGCGAAAGCGGGACTTTAACATAGTAATACGTCAGACATAGCATTGTAAATCTTAACAATTACCGCTCCATACGGGGCGGTTTTTCATATTATTTCAAAACTGTGCATACAATGCCGTATGCAGGACGAAACAAACAGCCTTCTCACACTGGAAAACAGAAACAAACTTACCCTGACGGGCGTTGAGAGCGTCGACGCCCTATCCGATCGCTGCATCCGCCTGACGGTCCGCAAGGAAAAGCTCGTCATCGAGGGCGAAAAACTCAAGATCCTATCCTTTTCCGAAGGGAGCGGGAATTTTACGGCTTCGGGGGAGGTTGCGTCGATTCGCTACGGGAAAGGGATCAAAAAAGGGCTGTTTGCATGACGCAGCTCCGTGTTTTTTCCGCAATGCTTTTGTTCGGTTTTGCGGGAGGATTCCTCTATGAGCCGTTTCTGTTCATACATCGCGCCCGTTCGGTTCACCTAAAAATCATCGCCGCGCTGAGCGATGCTATTTTCTGCGCTTTGCTGGGCGGACTCTATCTCTTGCTCTTTCTTGCCTCCGACCTTACGCCCCTCCGGGTCTACCATATCTTCGGCATCGCGTTCGGGCTTTTCCTCTACGAGAAAAGTTTGCACAAAACCGTTGCTTTTTTCGCCCGAAAGGTGTATAATGTGAGCAAGAAATTTATCTCACTACAGAAGGAACATTCAGCATGCAAGACAAGAGACAGACCATCTCTCCCGAAAAAGCAACGAGGATCGCCGTAGGAGCTACCGTAGGCGGTGTTTTGCTCGTACTTTTTCTTGTCATCGTGCTCATCATCCAGTTTGTGCAGATCGGCGTTCAAAACCGTTTAGAGGACGAGCTCAATGAACAGATCGCCCAATACGAGCAGATGATCGCCGACGGAGAGGATAAGATCACCTATTACGAGGAGGGCAACGGGCTTTACTACCTCGCTCGGAAACACGGTTGGCAGTAATGAAAGCGGCAGTTATCGACATTGGTTCCAATTCCGTTCGTCTCATGCTTTGGGCGGACGGAAAAGTTTTATTTAAGACGCTGAAAACGACGCGCCTCGGCGAAGGCACGGCTTTTTCGCCCTTTCTCAAGTCGGAAGCCGTCGAGCGTACGGCAAATGCCGTTGCTGAGTTTGCACTGCAAGCAAAGACGGAGGGCGCCGAACAAGTCTTCGCATACGCGACGGAAGCGGTGCGATCCGCCCGAAACGGCGCAGATCTTTTAACGTGCGTCAAAGAATGTTCGGGGATCGACGTTGAAGTGCTTTCCGGGGAGACGGAAGCAAAGCTCGGCCTTTACGGTGCGCTCGGGAAAAGCTCAGACGGGGGCATGATCGACGTCGGCGGCGCGAGCACCGAAGTGTGCTTCCGGGAAAAGGGAGAACTTGTCTTTTCCGTGAGCATCCCCCTGGGAGCGGTGCGTCTCTTTGATCTGTGCCGCGATGACAGGGCGCTTTTGCAAGAGAGCATTACGCCCTATCTGAACGCCTTGAACGAAGCACCCAAAATACTTCCCGTCTATGGCGTCGGAGGGACTGCGACGACGATCGCCTCCGTCTGCCTGAAACTTGAAACTTATTCTCCTGCCTCCGTACAGGGATTTCGCATCAAGTCGGAAGAGCTCCAAGCGCTTTCTGCAAAGCTTCTTTCCCTTCCCGCAGAGGAGAGAGCGAAGCTTCCCGGCATGGATGCAAGGCGTGCGGACATCATCGGAGGAGGCGCGTTCCTGCTCGCTTCCGTCTTAGAGAAGTTGGGACGGGACGAGCTCATCGTCTCCGATTCCGATAACCTGGAGGGCTATCTCGCCTATCGGGGGCTCATATGAACGCGAAAAAAAGAGCCGTATATTCGTCCGTCAGTTACATCCTGTTGGCAGCGGCGCTCGCCCTTACCATTTTCCTCATCGTAAAAGGGGATATCGGAGAGGGCAGCAGGGTGCTTATCTGCGCACTTGTGTGTATTGCGGCCGTGCTGCAAGTACATTATCTCATCCACGAGCTCGGGCATCTTCTTATCGGGCTTTCGGCAGGTTTTCGTCCCGTCTCATTTTCCGTCGCGTGCGTGCGCTTTTCGCGCATCGGGAAGAGAGTATCGTTGATCCCCAACTCCGCCGCTGCGGGCGCCTGCGAAATGTTTCCCGTAGGGGAACGCAAGCTGAAGGGCCGCCTCGTCTGTTATGCGCTTTCGGGCGCTCTTTTCAATTTTATTTTTTCAGCCGCAGCCATTCTGTGTTATCTGTTGCTGCAGCCCTCTGCGCTTCTGCTCTTTTTTGTCTCTCTCGCGCCTCTCAATTTGTATGAGTGCGCAGCGGAACTGCTTCCCGCAGAACTTCCCGCAGGGAAGACGGACGGAAAGTTCGCGCTCGATCTTGTAAAGGGGGAGGCCGACGCGCGAAACACATTTGCCGTGTTCCGCGCTCAGAGCCTGCTTGCAAAGGGCTGCTTTTCGGATGTGCCTCGCGCCGTCCTTTATGACGTTCCCGTCGTCCGTGAGGACGATCCCGCCTTTATATCGCTCCTGTCCCTCCGCATGATGCGCGCAGCGCTCTCGGGAGAGAGAGGGGAGGCGCTCGCAAATGCCGACAGGCTGAGCGAATTGGAAGAGTACCTGCCGCCCTATGAAGCGGCCGAAGTTTCGGCAGACTGCGCATCCGTCTTTTGGTTGTTTTCCGAACAGGAAAAAGCAGCCGCCCTCTTTTCCTCCGCGCCTGCCGCCAAAGGCAGCTGCGCATATTGGCGCATCAGGGCCGTTTCAGGGGAAAATGTCGATAGGGAAACGTTTTCGGCATGGGAAAAAGCCATCAAAAAACTCCCGATGCAAGGGCAGCGGGAGTGGGAAATGTTCTTTTACGATGCGCTGCGCCGGAGCCTTTGAACAAACGACAAAATTCTGCCCGGATAAGGACAGAATCATCAGTGAAATACCCCGGGTCTCGGGGTGACAATAAGGCGCCGTGCGCGCTCAAAAAACAGATATGAAGTTGTAGTTCGAACTCAATCGGAAAGTCCGAGAAGATAATCGGCGGAAACGTTGAAATAACGCGCCACCTTAGCGATGTTCGAAGCCGTAGGATCGCTCTTATTGGTTTCCCAATAGCAGACGATGCCGAGGCTTACACCGAGATCTTTCGCGACGGTAGCCTGCGAGAGACCTCTCTCTTTTCTGAGTTCCATGAGTCTTTCGGAAAATGCTTTCATGCGTATATTATAACACAGGATAAAAAGAATTGCAAGGCTTTTTATTCAAATTTCGAGACGTCTTACCACTTTATTTTTGGTTTTCACAATGATTGATAAAATCGGAGAAAGTATGATCAGGATCTTGTTTGTCTGTCACGGAAATATCTGCCGTTCTCCCATGGCGGAGAGCGTTTTTGCCTTTCTTCTCAAAGAAAGGAAGATCGACGATATTTCCTGCACCTCTGCGGCGGCGCACACCGACGAGATCGGGAACACACCGCACCTCGGAACGCGCGAAAAGCTTAAAAAAGAGGGCATCCCGCTCGTTCCGCATCGTGCGCGCCTCATGACCAAAGCGGACGGAGAGCATTTTGATCTTCTCATCGGCATGGACGAATACAACGTGCGCGACATGAAGCGCATCGTAGGGGAGAAAAACGCACATAAAGTGCATCTGCTCCTCGAATATGCGGGGAGCAACCGCCCGATCGCCGACCCGTGGTACACGGGCGATTTCGACGAGACGTTTGAGGACGTCATGACGGGTTGCAAAGCCCTTCTGAATGCGCTGCGAAATGAGGATTTCTGAAATTTCAAAGCGTCAGGTCATGGATCTACGGAACGTCAAGTTACGGCCGCATGGAAGGCACGAAGGATCGGGAAAGCGCCCGCGTTTCGGAATTTATCTATCTCTTTGCAGAGTAAACAGCCGAGGAGGGGAACGGCATGAAAGCAGGATATCAAGCGGGCATCTTTCTCGCCGTGCTGGCAGCGGCGCTCTATGCCCTGAATGCGCCGCTTTCCAAGCTCTTGCTCGACTTTATGCCCTCTATGCTGATGGCAGGCTTTCTCTATCTCGGCGCAGGGCTCGGGATGGGCGTCGTCGCTTTAGGGAGAAAGGTCTTCCGCCGCGCAGCAAAGGAGAGCCGCCTCACGAAAAAGGAGCTTCCCTTTACGCTTGCGATGATCGTGCTCGATATCGCGGCGCCCATCTCTTTGATGCTCGGGCTCAAGAGCACGACTGCCGCCAACGCCTCCCTTCTCAACAATTTCGAGATCGTTGCGACCGCCGTCATCGCGCTTGCCGTCTTCAAAGAGAGTATCCCCCCGCGTCTTTGGGCGGGCATCGTGTTCGTCACGCTCTCGTGTGCGCTCCTGTCATTGGAAGACATCGAAGGTCTCCGCTTTTCCTTCGGCTCGCTGTTTATCCTGCTCGCCTGCGTATGCTGGGGATTTGAAAACAACTGCACGAGGAAGATCTCCTCGAAAGACCCGATGGAGATCGTGCTTCTGAAGGGCATCTTTTCGGGGCTCGGTTCGCTCATCATCGGGCTTATCATCGGTGAGCGCGTCACCGTGCTCTGGAGCGTCTTTGCGGTGCTCGGCGTGGGGCTCGTCGCATACGGCATGAGCATCTTCTTCTATGTGCATGCGCAGCGGCTTTTGGGCGCGGCGCGGACGAGCGCATATTATGCCGTCTCGCCCTTTCTCGGAACGCTTCTTTCGCTTATCATCTTCCGTGAGCTCCCGCATTTCACTTACTTCATCGCGCTTGCCCTGATGGCGGTCGGCGCCTTCCTGTGCGCGGAAGATAAGCCGCTGTTCCGAAAACGAGCCGAACGTGCTGCGTCAAACAAAAATACCCCCTTGACAGAAGAGGGGAAATCTGTTATACTACAAAACGAAGCGGCGGACGGCACTTTTCCGCAATATGAACTGCCGCTCAACAAGGAGGAACCAATGGACAACAAGTATGCTGGCACGCAGACCGAGAAAAACCTCGAAGCGGCTTTTGCAGGAGAATCGCAGGCAAGAAACAAGTACACCTACTTTGCATCCGTTGCCAAAAAAGAGGGCTATGAGCAGATCGCGGCGCTCTTTCTGAAGACGGCAGACAATGAAAAGGAGCACGCAAAGCTCTGGTTCAAGGAGCTCAAGGGCATCGGCAACACGCCCGAAAACCTGGCAGCCGCTGCAGCGGGCGAAAACTACGAATGGACGGATATGTATAAGGAGTTCGCTGAGACCGCCGAAAAGGAAGGCTTTAACGAACTTGCCGCAAAGTTCCGCCTCGTTGCAGCCATCGAAAAGCATCATGAAGAGCGCTATCGTGCGCTTCTCAAGAACATCGAGCTTGCAGAAGTTTTCGCAAAGTCGGAGGTCAAAATCTGGGAGTGCCGCAACTGCGGTCATATCGTTGTCGGCACCAAGGCGCCCGAGATCTGTCCGACCTGTGCGCACCCGCAGAGCTTCTTCGAGATCCACGCCGAAAATTATTGATAACACGCAAAGGACCCGCCGAGGAAGGCGGGTCTTTTTATATGCAGTTTTGCAGTCAAAGGCGGGATAAAAGCTCGAAATAGCCTTCGAAGGTCTTTCGCGTACAGTCGGGATCGTCGATCGTGACGTTGCCCGTTTTCAGTCCGATCAGGGAGAACGCCATGGCGACGCGGTGGTCGTGAAAGGTCTTCACCATTCCACTGCGGACAGGCGCGGGCAATATGGAAAGTGCTCCTTCCCGATAAGCGGCAGGCACGCCGAGCGTAGTCAAATTTTCCACGATGGCATTAACGCGGTCACACTCCTGCGCACGGATATGTTCGAGGCCCGTCAGGCGGGATGGAGTGCGGGCAAAGGGAGCGAGCGCCGCCACCGTGAGCGCCTGGTCGGAAAAATCCTGTAAGTTCTCCTCAAACCCGTCGAAGCCTTTGACGGCAGTACCGTCCGCAAGCAGCCCGCGCTCCGTCTCGCAAAAGACAACGCCGCGCCGCTCCAAGAGGCGCAGAAAGGCGGCGTCGCCCTGCAAACTGTTCTTTTTTACCCCGCGCACGAGGACGCGTACGGAAAAGAGGAGCGCAAGGGCATAGAGATAGCACGCCCCCGAAAGATCGGGCTCGACCGCGTATCGGGCGGGCGATGTAGCTGGCGCAGAGACGGTGATGCGGTCGCCTTCCCGCTCGCAAGCAGCGCCAAAGGAGCGGAGCATTGCTTCTGTCATCTTAAGATAGCTGCTCCGCGTGCGGCCGCCCATAAGCGAAAGAGTAAAGGGGCGGGAGTGGATGGTAGAAGCGATGAGGAGCCCGCTTGCAAACTGCGTGCTTTTATCGGTATCGATGACTGCTTCATCGGAAGAAATGCCTTCGGAAACGAGGCGGAAGGGGAAGTGTCCGCGCTCTTCGAGATACTCGATCGCGACACCGAGACGTTCGAGTTCAAAGAGGACATCCATCGGACGCCCTTTCATCTGATCGGAGCTTTCAAAGCGATAGTCTCCCCCTGCAAAGGCGAGGACGACGGGCAAAAAGCGCGCCGCCGTCCCTGCGCTCATCACGTTGAGGAAGGCGTTCTTTTCGGGGAACTCCCCGCCGCATCCCGCTACCGTGACACCGTCCTTTTTCCGCTGCACCTCAATGCCAAGCGACTGAAGGCAGGAAAGAAGGGCGCGGGTATCTTCCGAAAAAGCGCCGCACTCCAAATGCACGTCACCCTTAGCGAGTGTGGCAAGCAGGAGAGCGCGGTTCAGGATGCTTTTCGACGCAGGAACATCGGCTTCCACGTCATGAGGCACAAATTGTTCGACAAGCAACTGCTTCATGAAAAAAGTATAACACAATCCGCGGGAAAACGTCAAGAGAAGGGCGCCCGAAAAGTTGTCAAACCCCGTAAATTGTGGTATAATCATGCGTATGGAAGGCATTGCATACAAGATAAAGCGCAGCCGACGCAAGACGATGTCGCTCAATATCGAGCGCGACGGCAGCGTACTCGTGCGTGCGCCCATCGGCACAGGGAGCGAAGATATCGAGGACTTTGTCTTTCGGCACAGAGCTTGGCTGGAAAAAAAGCTCTCAGATTTTCGCCCTGTTTCCCTCGATCTTTCAGACGGTGCCGAGCTCATTCTCTTCGGAGCGCCCTATGCGATCGCTTCCGGAAGGACACGCATCGCGGGAGATCACATCTATCTTCCCCAAGAAGGGCGCGAAGAAGCGCTGAACCGCCTCCTGCATCGATTTGTTCACGAGGTCATGAGCGTCTTCACGGCGCAGCTTGCTCGGCGGTTTGACTTTCCCTTTCAAGGGATACGCATCACCTCTGCACGCGGGCGCTGGGGCTCATGCAGCCGCGATGGGATCATCCATTATTCCTTCCGCATCGCCTTTTTGCCGACCACCCTCGTTGAATACATTGCCGTACACGAACTTTCGCATACCGTTCGGTTCGACCACAGCCCGGCCTTCTGGGCGCAGGTGGAAAGCTGCCTTCCCGATTGGAAGGAGCGGAGAAGTGCGCTCAAAGCAAAGAGCTCCGTCATGAATTTACTTTGAAGAGTAAGATGAATATCGTAATATATGGACTTGGCATCATCGGGGCGTCGCTTGCGGCGGCGCTCAAAGATGCCGGGCATACCGTGCTTGGAAAAAACCGCAGCCGCGGGGCGATCGAATACGCCCTCGCACATCAGATGATCGACAAAGAGGCAGCTTCTTATGAGGGAGCGGACGCCGTCTTTGTCGCGCTCCCCCCCGACGCCACAATGAAAGAACTCGACGAAGGAGACTTCCCCGAGGGCTGCATCGTGTGTGATATCTGCGGCGTCAAGGAAGCGGTGGAAAAGGTCGTCTTTTCCAAACCGAGGAAGTACCGCTATGTCGGAACGCACCCCATGGCGGGCAAGGAGACAAGCGGCATTTTGTCTGCTTCGCGCGATCTGTATCGGGGCAAAAATCTTGTTATCACGCGGGCGGCAAAAACGGATGAAGAGGCGCTTGAAACGGTGAAGCGCCTGGCGTGCGACGCAGGCTTTGGTTATATCGTCGAATGCACGGCAAGAGAGCACGACGAAAAGATCGCGCTCACCTCTCAGCTCGCGCACATCGTCTCCAATGCTTACGGAAAGAGCCCGCTCGCACTCAGCGTCAAAGGGTTTACGGGCGGCAGCTTTCAGGATATGACGCGCGTGGGCGGCGTGGACGAAACGCTCTGGACCGATCTCTACTTCTATGACAGAGAACCGCTTCTGAATGAGCTCTCCGGCCTGATCGAGCGGCTCACAGAGTACAAAAAGGCATTAAAAGAAGGGGATCGGGAAGAAATGCAGCGGCTTTTGCGGGAAGGAAGGCTCGCCCACGACAAGTTTTTCAGCGAAAAGTGAAAAATTTGTTACAATCCTATTTACAAACGCACAAAAATCCTTTATAATGGTGAGGATCGGATCGAAGTGGAGCAATGCAAGGTCGAGATCAAAACGCATACAAAGGGAAAGGTCTCACTCTTCCGCGTCCGCGGCGCGTTTGAACGCACCGAACGCGGCCTTGAAGTGAGGTACTCTCACGAAGACGAGGAAGTCCTCCTCGTTCTCGGAGAGCAAATCCTTTCTATGGAGCGGGAGAGCTTGTCTATGTTCTTTCGGCGCGGGGAAGAGACGGCGGCGCGCATTCGTGCGGGAAGCCATGAGGGAAGTTTACCCATCGTAACGCGATTCTACGCCCTGAAAGAGTTGAACGGCCTTTACAGCGCAGCCATAAAATACGAGCTGGGGGATCCCGCTCAGAAATTCAGTTTGGATATCCGCATCGGTCCGGGTTCGGAGGAGAGATGAAAATACGATATTTGGGACATTCCTGCTTTTTATTGACCGAGAGTACCGGTACGCGCATTTTGACCGATCCCTACGGGGATGTCGGCTTCAGGATGCCGCGCGTCGAGGCAGACGTCGTCAGCGTCAGCCACGGCCATTACGACCACAACAACGTCAAAGCCGTAGGCGGGAACCCAATCGTGCTGGACAAAGAGGGTCAGTACGAAGTCGGCGGTGTGGAGATCATCGCCGTCAAGAGCTATCATGACAATGCAAACGGCGAAGAGCGCGGCGAGAACCTCATCTTCAAGTTCCGTCTCGACGGCATCGAGGTGTGCCATTTGGGCGACCTCGGAGAGGAATGTTCTTCTTCGCTCATCGAAATGCTTCTTCCCGTACACGTCCTCCTGATCCCGGTCGGCGGGAAATACACCATCGACTCGGAACAGGCCAAGGAGTATGTGGATCGCATCATGCCGTCCATAGTCATTCCCATGCACTATAAGTCCAAGGGGCTTTCTCTGGATATCGATAAGCCGGATAATTTCCTCTCCGAGTTTGAAGCGGAGGATGTGGAAGAGCCGGGCACCTGTGAGATCGAGCTCACCCGCGACGATATCGACGAGGAAACGACCAAGGTCATTCTGATGGAGCGCGATAAGCATGGCAGAAAGGACGCTTGAAGAGGAGTTCCGAGATTATTTAGAGACACTTCCCATTCAGACGCTCCGTACACTCGGACGCAAATTCGGCAGCCCCGCTTCCAGCAGAAAGAATAAACCCGAATGTATCGAAAGCATCATCGAACTTCTGACGGGCAAAGCCGACCCCGTTCCCAACTCGGGCAAGGGCGCACCCGTCAAACAGAACTTTCTCGATCCTTCCATTATCCGCAGGCTTGAAGAGCTCAGGCTCGCATGGGAAAAGGCTCATAAAATACCGGAGCCACAAAACTACTTTACCGTTCATTCCCCGAAGCAGCCAAAGACCCTCTACGATGAGCCTGTTTATTCCGGGATATTGGAGATCATGCCGGGCGGTTACGGCTTTTTGCGCAGTCAAAGCTGCCATCCTTCCAAGAGCGATGTCTTTATCGCGGCACCGCTCGTTCAGTCTCTGTTGCTGAAGGAGGGCGATCTTGTCGCCTGTACGGCAAAGCAGGCAGAAAAAGGTGAGCCTCCCGCCATGGAGCACCTTTTAAGCGTCAACGGGATGCCCTTTCCCGATCTGTCACAGCGTCCCGCATTCGAGGCATTGACCGCCTGTTATCCTCAGGAGCGCATCCCGCTTTCTCAAAAGGACAATACGCTTTCCCTTCGCGTCATCGATCTGTTCACGCCCATCGGCAAGGGCCAGCGCGCACTCATTATTGCGCCTCCTCAGGCAGGAACGACGACGCTGTTCAAAGAGATCGCGCATTCTTGTGCCGCTCTCAGGCCTCAGATCCACCTGATCGTCCTGCTCATAAACGGACGGCCGGAGGAGATCAACGAGATCAAGAGCACCGTACCGGATGCCGAAGTCGTTTTTTCTTCCTTTGACGAAGACCCGCACCAGCACGTTCGCGCGGCGGAACTTACCGTCGCAAGAGCAAAGCGGCTTGCGGAACACGGCAGGGACGTCGTTGTCCTGCTCGACTCGCTCGATCACCTCACTAAGGCGTATCACTATGGAACGGAGAACATGGGAAGATCGCTTCCCGGCCGTTTGGACGTCGGGGCGCTCACGATGGCAAAGCGCTTCATGGGAGCAGCCAGGAATACGCGGGAAGCGGGCAGCATCACCATTGCGGCGACCCTCTATACCGACGGGAGCCGGGCGGGCGACATGATAATGGAAGAGTTCCGGCAAACGGGAAACTGCGAGATCGTTCTCTCGCGTCAGCTTGCCGCACGACGCATCTATCCCGCCATCGACCTCAGCCGCTCGGGAACGAGGAAAGCAGAACTTTTATTGACGGAGACGGAGCTTTCGGCAGTTAGGAAGTTATCCGATAAGATCGCCGCGGGTGATCTTATGTCCATCCTCACACTCATGAATAAAACGAAGGACAACACGGAATTCGCTGCAAAGTGCGATGAAGCGTTTTCTTCCGAAAAGTAAAAGGAGATATCATGATCATCGGAATCGATCTGGGCGGTATGTCCGCCAAGGGCGCCATCCTGCAGGATGGGAAGCTTTTAGGAAAGACTCGCGTCAAGACTTCGGCAGACCGCTCTGCCGAAGAGACCGCTTTGGAACTCGTGCGTCTTGCCATGGACACGGCAGAAAACGCAGGCGTTGATTTTTCCAAAATAAATGCGATCGGCATCGGCTCTCCCGGCGTCATCGACAGTAAGAACGGTACCGTCGTCAACTGGACCAATTTCGGCTGGAAGGACGTTCCTCTCGCGCAGATCATCCGCGAAAGGACGGGCAAGCAGGTATTCGTTACCAACGATGCCAACGCGGCGGCACTCGGTGAGGCGAAGTACGGCGCAGGCAAGAATTATTCCGACAGCATCCTCATTACCCTCGGCACGGGAGTCGGCGGGGGGATCATCCTCGGCGGAAAACTCTTTGAAGGCTACAGGAGCGCGGGTGCCGAGATCGGCCATATGGTCATCCGCCAGAACGGCAGGATCTGCTCCTGCGGGAGGCGCGGCTGTTTTGAAGTGTACGCGTCTGCAAGGGCGCTGCTCGAAATGACGCGCGATGCGATGCAGGCCGAGCTTACGAGCAAGATGTGGGAGTACGCAAAGACGCTCGATGAGGTCGACGGAAAAACCGTCTTCGATGCGCTCCGTGCAGGAGACGAAACGGCGGAAAAGGTGCTTCACGAATACGTTGCCAATCTCGGCGAAGGCATCTTAAATCTTGCCGCAGTTTTCCGCCCGCAGGCGTTCATCTTAGGCGGCGGCATTTCGGCGGAGAAGGAGACGCTCTTAAAGCCTCTTCGTGAATATGTCTATCCCCGTCTGTATGTTTCGGAAACCTACGCGCCGCTCGAGATCTGCTGCGCGGAACTTGGAAACGATGCGGGACTTTACGGTGCCGCGCAATACGCCTACGACTGCCTCTGATATGAAGAAAAAAGTTGCCGCGGCGAGCTTGCTCGCCGCGACCGTTTTGATGGGGACTTTTTGCCTGAGCGCGTGCGCCGGCACGGGCAGCTGGCAGGGCTTTCAAAAGAGATATTTTTTCCACACGACCGCAGATCTGAAGCTGTTTTCGGGCACGGAAGGGCTTCCTTCCAAAGAGGAGGCCGTGCGCACCGCAGAGGAAGCCGAAGCGCTCTTAAAAGACCTGGAACAAAGCCTTTCCGTGACGGAGGAAGGCTCCTGCGTCTACGCTTTCAACGAAGCGGAGGCGGGGGAGACGGTGGAGCTCGACCGCGCCGCTTACGAAGTTTTTTCTCTTGCGCAGCAGCTCTATGAAGAAACGGGCGGCTGTTACGATCCTTCCGTCTATCACAGCGTGGAGGCATACGGCTTTTATAACTTTCAGTCGGGCGGACCCGCTCCCGAAACGCTGCCGACGCAAGCGCAGCTTTCCGCCTTTTTGCAGCTTTCCGACTATTTCCCCCTGATCGAGCTTTGGGAGGAGGACGGAAGATATTTTGCGAAGAAGCCCGAAGAGGCAGGCATCGAAACAGAGGGCGTTCGATACACCCTCAAAGTGGACTTCGGCGGCATCGCCAAAGGATATGCCTGCGACCGCGTGAAGGAGCTTTTGGGAGCGTTTGAGTACGGCTATTTCAGTTTCAGCGGCAGCAGCATGGCGGTCGGGAAATACAGAGAGGACCGCGCCTATTACGAGCTCTCCGTGGCGGCTCCCCGCGAAAGGGGCAGCTATCTCACGGCAAACGTGCAGGATACCTGCCTTTCGACGAGCGCCGACAACGGGCTCTACTATGAGATCGACGGGACGCGGTACAGCCAGATCATCGACCCCGAGACGATGATGCCCGTCAATGTGGAAGACGGCAAAAACGTTGCGGGGATCGTGACGGCGACCGTGCTCGGCGAGAGCGCCGCCCGCTGCGACGCCTTGACGACTTCCCTCATGGCGATGGGCGAAGAGCGCGCCAAAGAATTTGTGAAGACCATCGACGAGACCGTTTGGTTCGTCGTGCTCGACGGGGATAAACCGACCGTCTATACCAACGCGCCCGAGGGAAGTTTTTCGCTTGCCGCAGGGTACGGAGAGGCGGTCTCGATATAACGCCGATATGAGGATAACATGAGCAGAGAGAAGCTGCAGCAAACAAAACGTGCCGCATGGTTCAAGGGGTGGGATATCCTCATCTACGCCTTCATCCTGCTGCTCCTTTTGGCGCTCTTTTTGTTCTTTGTCATTTTTCACGAGCGGGAACAGCTTTCGGGCATCGAGATCTTTGTAAAGAACGAGCGCGTCTTTTTCTGCGAATTTAATGAGGGGAGTTATACGATCGAAGACGCTTCCCGCGTCCGCGTGGAAGAGAGCGGCGCTCTCCTTTTGGTGACTATCACGACGGAGGAAGGATTCAACACCGTTGAGATCGACACAAAAGCGCGGCGGGCGGATATGACGGATGCAGACTGTTCGATGAGCCGCGACTGCGTCCACATGCCTGCGATCGAACACACGGCGTCCGCACCCATCTCCTGCATCCCGCACGGCGTCGTCGTGATGCCCGTGGGCGGAGATCGGGATCCCGACGGAACATTGCAATAGAACAGATACAGAAGGGCGCCGCCGCGGCAAATGCCGCGGCGGCGCCTCGTTATGCCGTTTTATTCGCCCTTGTAATTAAATACGATCATGGCGTCGAGAAGTTCGTCGTTCCAACTGCCGAAGTCGATCTGTTCCCACTCCGCCTCGCTGCCCGTATAGTAGACGGTCGTAAGATTGTCGCAATATTGGAATGCAACGTCATCTATTGCCGTGACGGAATCGGGGATGACGATGCTTGTAAGGTTACTGCAACCGGAGAACGCCAGATAGCCGATTGAAGTGACGGAGTCGGGGATGACGATGCTTGTAAGGCTATTGCAATAGTTGAACGCCTGATAGCTAATTCTTGTGACAGGGAGACTGTTGTATTGGGAAGGGATAATAACGTTTGTATCGGTGCAGCAGCTGATACCGACAACTGCATAAGAAGTTTTGTCGCTGTTCAATTCAAATTCCAATCCCTCGCTGGCGGGAAGCGCGGGTTCGGGCGTTTCTTCTCCGCCGGGATCCTGTTCGTCGCCGCCCGGTTGTTCACTTCCGCCCGGTTGATCGCCTCCCGGCTGTTCGGTTCCGCCCGGCTGATCGCCGCCGGGGGTGACGGCGCCCGTGTTGCCCTTATCGTCTGCCGGCGCGCAGGCGGCAACGCCGAAGACGCAGGAAAGTGCCATTACAAAGCATAACAGCATGGTCAAAAATTTCTTCATAGGGTTCCTCCCAAAAGTATTTTGAGGGCAAAAAAAGGCGTGCCGCCTTTCGGAGACACGCCCTGCATTGTATCTCCGATTTGTTGGGTACAAACTTCCGCTATATCGGGAAATAGAGATACGAAATGCCGATTCGTATCCCGATATAGCAAAATTCAGTTTGTACCCGAGTTCAGTATAGCATATTCGCAAGGGAATTGCAAGTACCGAGTGGTCTTTGCGGGGAAATATTGCAGAAAGCTGCTTTCAGAAAAAAAGATCCACCGGCATTTGAAGTGAGCCCCAAAGTTTGGACAAAAATTTAATCAAATAGTTTGGCAATGAGTTCGGTACCCAACCGGACTCATTGCTTTTAATTTGCGGGAGATCCGCTTGTTGTTCCAGTAGTAGATATACTTGTGCAGCTTTTCTATGAAATCTTCCGCACTTTCAAACTTCTCTCCATAGTACATCTCTACCTTCAGTCTGCCAAAGAAACATTCCATCGCGCCGTTGTCCATGCAATTCCCTTTGCGCGAC
>ENA-OYZE01000135-OYZE01000135.1-human-gut-metagenome-genome-assembly--contig:-NODE-135-length-35738-cov-8.822464_pt1 | contig 35738 bp, 23 predicted proteins | sample MGYA00243259_ERZ653469 | MGnify/ENA primary metagenome ERZ653469 (study PRJEB26926, sample SAMN06164913) | human gut metagenome | biome: ENVO:00009003; feature: ENVO:2100002; material: ENVO:00002003...
ATTTCTGCCTGTCTCGTGGGCTCGGAGATGTGTATAAGAGACAGGCATTATATCACCTTTTGCGCCCGCGTTCAAGCCCCCGCCCCGCCCGCACTTGACTTTTTTTGCAAAGCGGCATATACTGAAAGTATGCCAAAAAGCCACGGAAAACGGGCGGCGGGCGTCCTCCTCATCCTGGGGGCGGCGCTCTGTTTTGCGCTCATGAACTTATTCGTCAACCTCGCGGGGGAGCTTCCCGTCATGCAGAAGGTGTTTTTCCGCAACCTCGTTTCGGCGGGGGTCGTCTTCGTGCTCCTGTGCTTTTCCAAAGAAAAATTCCGCATCCACGGCAAAGAGTGCCTGCTTTGGCTGTTTCTGCGCTCCTTTGTCGGCTTTTTGGGCGTCATCCTCAACTTCTATGCCATTGACAGGATCGGCAGCATCTCGGACGCTTCCATCTTAAACAAACTCTCCCCCTTCTTTGCCATCCTCTTTTCCGTCTTTCTGCTCAAAGAAAAGCCTAAGGCGTATGAGCTCGCGTTCGTCGCCCTCGCTTTTTTGGGCGCGCTGTTCGTGGTGAAGCCCACCTTCACGGCATCTTCCCTCCCCGCGCTTGCGGGAGTCTTGAGCGGCGCTTCGGCGGGGTTCGCCTACTCCTGCGTGCGCGTCCTCGGCGCGAAGGGCGAGCGCGGGCTTATGACCGTCTTCTTCTTTTCCGCCTTCTCGACGCTCCTTGCCCTCCCCTTCTTCCTTGCATTCTACGAGCCGATGACCCCCTTTCAGTGGGCTTCACTCCTTCTGGCAGGCGTTTCGGCAACGGGCGGACAGTTCTTCATCACGGCAGCATACCGCTTCGCACCCGCCAAAGAGATCGCTGTATTCGACTATTCGCAGGTGCTCTTTGCGGCGCTTTTAGGCTTTTTCTTCCTTCACGAGCTCCCCGACGCGTGGAGCCTTGCGGGATATTTCATCATCATCGGCGCGGCGGCAGGGAAGCAGCTGACGGCACACCATATCGCAAAGCGGCAGGCATCGCTTTCCAAAATCGTTCCGCCGCCGACATCTTCTGTCGGCATGACTGACGCCGACCGTCAGCCGCCCGACGAAAATGCCGCTCCCCCCAAAAGTTAGCGTTCCCTTCCGCAATTTTCACCGCTTTTCCCTTGCCTTTTACGGGGAAACGTGATAAGATAGAACGCACGCAAAGAGTTTGAATGACCGTTTGAAAGAGGGTATATGACCGACCGGGAGATCCCCAACTGCAACATGACCGAACCGCCGCTGCCGCCCGAAGGCATGCGGCCGAAGTCGCGTGCGCAGCTTCGCTCCTGGCTCATCAAGACGATCCTGATGCTCGCCCTCATCGCCTTCTCCATCGTGCTGATGTTCTCCATCGGCAACTATGTGACGGGCGGCGAACACGAACGCGTGGGATTCATCCAATTTTTGAAGCTCCTCGACTACCGCCGCTTTGCCCTGCTCCTTGCGGTGCTCCTCTTCTATCTCACGGTGGAGAGCGCAAAATATGCCTATCTTCTGAAGGTCTCGACGGGGAAATTCCGCTGGAAGATCTCCGTTAAGACGATGTTTTTGGGCAAGTATTACGACGGCATCACGCCCCTCAGCATGGGCGGCCAGGCGTTCCAGATCGTGTACCTGCACAAAAAGGACGTGCCGGGCGGCGTGGCTTCCGCCATCCCCCTCATCCGCTATATCGTCAGCTCCCTCGTCGTCACCGCGATCTCCGTCGTACTGCTCATTTTAACGCCGCAGCACGTTTCGGGGAGCATCGCTTCCAAGACGATGCTCATCCTTGCCGCCGTCTCGCTCGTACTCAACGGCTCTATCCCCGTCATCATCCTGCTCTTTACCATCTTCCCCAAAAAGATGATGCGCCTCGTCGTAGGAGCGGTCGCGCTGCTTGCGAGGATGCACATCGTAAAGCGCAAATACCATGCGACGAAGAAGTGCGTCAACGCGCTGCTCGAATACAGCGGGGCGATGAAGCTGTTTGCAAAGAAATTCTTGCAGTGCCTGCCTCTCGTGCTCCTCTGCGTCATCGAAACGCTTCTAAACTACGCCATCCCCTTCTTCGTGGTGCTGGCGGTCGCACAGGACGTGGAACCCACCCTCGAATTTCTGATGCAGATCTTGTGCCTGAGCACGCTCACGCGGTACACGGCGCTCCTCATCCCCACGCCCGGCAACACGGGCGCAATGGAAGCGACGGGCTCGCTCATCTTTTCCACGGTGACGAGCATCCAGCCCATGCTCGGCTGGGTGGTGCTCGTGTGGCGCTTCTTCACTTACTATATCTACATCCTCTCGGGGATCGGCATCAACATCTTCGAAGTCATCCGCGATGCCGTGCGCCAGAAGAGAATGGCCCGCGAAGAAACTGCCCCTTCCCAAACGCCCGCCGACATACAGCCGCCCGAAGACGCGCAGCCGCCCACTGAGCCGCCCACAACCGAATAACGGAAAACGCTCCCCTTCTTCGGGGAGCGCTTTTTATTGGTTGAAGGGAACGATGGTGGGCGTCATTTTGCCCTTGTGGAGGACGAGATAACAGTAGCTCGCCTCGGCATACGCCCCGAGCGCGCCCGGGTTGATGCAGAGAACGCCGTCCACCTTCTCGACGCAAGCGATGTGCGTGTGGCCGTAGAGCGCGCCTTCACAGCCGAGCTCCTTCGCGCGGGCGGCAAGGCGAGAAAGGTCGTGCTTGACGCCGTACCTATGCCCGTGACAGCAGAAGAGGGAGACGCCCTCCGCCTCGAAGACGAACTCATCCTCGCCGAAAAAGGCGTCGCAGTTGCCGCGGCAGACGCGCACTTTGTCGGGATATTCGTCGAGGACGGAACGCATCTCGCCCGAGCCGTCGCCGAGATGCAGGATATAATCGTTTTCCGCAAACAGCCCTTCGAGCTTTCTCACCGCGCCGCGGTAGTGAGAATCGGAGAGGACGACGACGGTCTTCATCGCTGCTCCTCCAGCTTGGCAGCGAGCGCTTCAAGCGCCCTGCCGCGGTGGGAGACGGCGTTCTTTTCTTCGGGCGACGCCTCGCCGAAGCTCTTTTGAAGGTCGTCCGAAAAGAACAGGCAGTCGTAGCCGAAGCCGCCTTCACCCGTCTCCTTGTCGAGGATGCGCCCGTAGGTATGCCCCTCCGCCGTCACTTCTCGGCCGTCGGGGAAGACGAGGGCGACGGCGCTCGTGAACCACGCGCGGCGGTTTTGCACCCCATGCAAATTGCGAAGGAGAAGGGCGCGGTTGCTCTCGTCGGAGGAGTTCTTTCCGTCCTTTGAAGCATAACGGGCGCTGTGTACCCCGGGCGCGCCCGAGAGCGCCTCCACGCAGATGCCGCTGTCGTCGGCGATGGCGGGAAGCCCCGTCGCTTTGCACACGGCGCGCGCCTTTAAGAGCGCGTTTTCAAGAAAGGTCTCCCCCGTCTCTTCGACGTCGCCGAAATACCCCGCTTCCTTTTCGGAAACAACGGTAAAGCGCTGCAAAATGGCGCGGATCTCCTGAAGTTTATGGGCGTTGCCCGTGGCAGCCACGAGTTTCATTGTTGTACCTCCAACGAAGTAAATCGGAAAGCGTCGACGTCGAACAGCCCCTTGTCGGAAAGTTTTAACTTGGGGATGACGAGCAGACTCAAAAAGACGAGCGTCATAACGGGCTCATAGCAGTCTTTGACGCCCATCTTGCGTGCGCGGGCGGAGATCTCCCCCGTGCGGGCGACGACCTCTTCGCAGGGCGCCGAGCTCATGAGCCCCGCGATATCGAGCGGAAAACAGTCCTCCCCCTCCTTCGTGACGAGCGCCATGCCGCCGCCGATCGATTCCAAGAGCCGGACGGCGCGCGCCATCGCCGCGTTGTCGTCGCCGAGGACGACGAGGTTGTGGCTGTCGTGCGCCATCGAGACGGCGAGCGCCCCGCCGCGGAAGCCGTACCCCTTCAGAAGGGCTTTGCCGATGTTGCCCGTCGCAAAGTGCCGCTCGACGACGGCGAGCTTCACAAGGTCGGTGTTTTCGAGCACTACGTCGCCGTCCTTTGTTTGGACGGAGACGACTTCCCCCTCCGTAACGAGGGTGTGCGGCAGGATGGTCATCGCAAGCGCCCTGCCGCTCGGGATGTTGATTTTGAAGTCGTCCGCCGTGACGGGACGGATGCGTACGGTGCTCCTGACGGCGTCGGGGAGATAGCGCTCCCCCTCTTCAAAGAGCGGCTTGCCGTGTTCTGCGACGAGCACGCCGCGCTTGAAGACCGCCTTCACGTTGAACTCGGTCAGATCATCGACGAGCACGAGATCGGCGTCGTACGAAGGCGCGACCGCCCCCTTGCCCCGCATATGATAGCACTCGGCAATGTTGAGGGTCGCCATGCAGACCGCCTCGGCTGCCGGCACGCCGCGCGCAACGAGGCGGCGCAGCGCGTCGTCCATATGCCCCTTGTTGGCAAGGTCGTAGGCGTTTTTATCGTCCGAACAGGCGAGGAAGCGGCGGAAATTGAAGGGCGTGACCGCCGCGCAGTTGACTTCTAAGTTATGCGCCGAAGAACTGTTGCGAAGCTGCACATACATCCCGCGGGCGACCTTTTCCGCGCATTCTTCGGGGGAGCCGCACTCGTGGTCGGTCGCGATGCCCGCCGCGAGATAAGTGTTTAACGCGTCGCCGCGTACATCGGGCGCATGGCCGTCGACGACTTTTCCCGCCTCGTGCGCCGCTTCGATCTTTTTGAGGGTGTCCTCATCGGCAGCAAGCACCCCGGGGTAGTTCATCATCTCCCCCAGCCCATGGAAGAGCGGGCGCTTGATCTCATGAGCGGTCTCCGTGCCGTTGATAACGGCGCCGCTCGTTTCGAAGGGAGTGGCGGGCACGCAGGAGGGAAGCTGCAAAAAGACGTCGAGCGGCTCGACGCCCTCCTTGCGGATGCGGGAGAACGCCTCTTTGACGTACTCCGCGCCCGCGATGCCGCAGACGTTGACGAGCTCGTGCGGGTCGGCGACGATGCCCGTCGTACCGCGGGCGACGGCGAGCCGCGCAAAGGCTTCGGGGGAGAGCAGGGAGCTCTCCACATGGATATGGGCGTCCATCAGCCCGGGAAGGGCAACAAGCCCGCTGCCGTCATAAACTTTCTTCCCCTCGTACCCCTTGCCGAGGGCGGCGATCCTGCCCCCTTTGACGGCGATCTCCGTCTCTTCCGTCTCTCCCGTGAATACATTGAGGATGCGCGCGCCCTTGATGACAAGGTCGCACTGTTCGCGCTTCATGGCGCACTCGATGAGCTGTTTCATGGCCACTATTATAGCACAAAAGCGGCTCTATTTCAAGCCGCTTTTCATGATATTGGAAATAAAAACCCAAACCTCCTGCGCGAAAAGCCGCGCAATGAGGCAGCAAAGAGGGCTTACGAAAGAGCGACGTCGAGCAGCATCATGAGGCAGAACCCGAGGACGATGCCAGAAGTCGCCAGCACTTTGCTGCCCGAAAAGCATTCGGGGATGAGTTCGGAGCAGACGACGGCGATCATCGCGCCCGCCGAGAAGGAGAGCGCCCACGGCATGAGCCCCGCGACGGCGCCCGCCGCCAGAACGCCCACAAGGCAGGCGGGGATCTCCACCGCGCCCGAACCGACGGCAAAGAGAAAGCTTCTTAACGGCGTCATCCCCTTTGCCCGCAGCGGGAAGGCGACGCACATCCCTTCGGGAAAGTTCTGTACGGCGATGCCGAACGCGAGAAGGAGCGCCCCTGCGCCCGCCGCGCCCTCCGCAAAGGCGACGCCCACCGCGAGCCCTTCGGGAATGTTGTGCAGCAGCACGGCAAAATACAAAAGCGTACACTTTGCGCCCCGCTCCCCGTTCGCCCTGTCCGCCTCCCCCCTTTCCCCCGCCGAAAAGAAGCGCCCGCGCGTGCGGGTGAGGATGCGGTCGGAGAGCAGGATGAACGCCCCGCCGAACGCAAAACCGAGTGTCACCGTCACATAGGAAGGCAGCACGCTCTCGTATTCGAGCGCGGGCAGAAGGAGGGAAAAGAAGCTCGCGGCGACCATGATCCCCGCCGCCCCGCCCGTGAGGAGCGTGAGAAGGGAGGAGGGCATCTTCTTGGAACCGAAGACGGCAACGGCGCCCAAAGAGGTAAGAAGGAACATGAGAAGCGACGCAAAAAACGCCTGTAAGACGGGGTGCAGCGAAAAGAAGAATTGCATTGGTGAGGCCTCCGCCGCCCGAAGACTTCGGGCAGTCACCCCATCCTATGCGCCGGCCTTCTTCCCGCGTTCCTGCTCTTTGGGAAACGCCCGCGGCGGCGCAAAGCAGGGAGCGCCGCCGCGGGCGCATCGCACGAAAGAGACACGAAAAAACGGACTGCCCGAAAAGCAGTCCGTTTTTCGCTTAAAAAGTGTTACTTGGCTTCCGCTTCGGCGGCGGGAGCTTCGTCCGTCATGAGGTCGTTGTAGCGGCCCGAAAGCTGCACGGAGGCATTCTTGTAGTCCTTCATGCCCGTGCCTGCGGGGATGAGCTTGCCGATGATGACGTTCTCCTTAAGGCCGATGAGCGGGTCGCGCTTGGTGCAGATGGCGGCCTCCGTCAGCACTCTCGTCGTCTCCTGGAAGGAAGCGGCGGAGAGGAAGGAATCGGTCGCGAGCGCCGCCTTGGTGATGCCGAGCAGCACCCTCTTTGCCGTTGCGGGAACGCCGCCCGCCATGATCGTCTTTTCGTTCTGCTCTTCGAAGGTGAACATATCGACGAGCTGGCCGGGGAGCATCTCCGTCGTGCCCGCGTTCTCGATGCGGACCTTGCGGAGCATCTGGCGGACGATGATCTCGACGTGCTTATCGTTGATATCGACGCCCTGCGAGCGGTAGACGGACTGGACCTGTTCGAGGATGTAGTCCTGCACGCCCTTGACGCCCTTGACGCGGATGATGTCCTGCGGGTTGACAGAACCTGCGTTGAGCATATCGCCGGGGTTGACGATGTCGCCCGTCTTCACCAAAAGCTCTGCGTTGAAGGGAAGCACATACTCCTTGAGCTGGACGTCGGTGCCCTCCTCGCGGATGAAGATGTGGTTGAGATTATCGGAGTTATCCACCGAGACGATGCCGCGGAATTCGCAGATAGTGGCAACGCCCTTGGGCTTGCGCGCTTCGAAGAGCTCTTCGACACGGGGAAGACCCTGCGTGATGTCGCCCGTCGCCGCGATACCGCCCGTATGGAAGGTACGCATGGTGAGCTGAGTACCGGGCTCGCCGATGGACTGCGCCGCGATGACGCCGACCGCTTCGCCCACCTTGATGGGCAGCGTCGTTGCCATGTTCTTGCCGTAGCACTTGGCGCAGACGCCGAAGCGCGTGTTGCAGTTGAAGATGGAACGGATGTTGACGCCGTTCTTGTATTTTTCCATCGAGGCAAGCTTCTTCGCCTTCTCCTCGGTGATCATCTCGTTGCAGGGGACGATGACTTCGCCCGTTGCGTCGTCGATGAGGTCTTCCGCCGCGAACCTGCCCGTCAGGCGGTCTTCGAGCGATTCGATGAGCTCGCCGTTGGGGCCGACGATGGCGCTGACAACAGTGCCGCGCGGCTTTCTGCCCGCGGAGCAGTCCTCTTCGCGCACGATGACGTCCTGCGAGACGTCGACGAGACGGCGGGTAAGATAACCCGAGTCTGCCGTCTTCAGAGCGGTATCGGCAAGGCCCTTGCGGCCGCCGTGCGAGGAGATGAAGTATTCGAGAACGGAAAGGCCGTTTCTGAAGCACGACTTGACGGGGACTTCGATCTTTTTACCCTGCGGGTTGACCATGAGTCCGCGCATGCCCGAAAGCTGCTTGATCTGGTCGATGGAACCGCGGGCGCCCGAATCTGCCATCATCCAGATGGGATTGAACTTATCGCGGTTGCCCTGCTCTTTGAGGAGGGCTGCGACCTTATCCGTCGCGTCGTCCCACACGGAGATGACGGCATGATAGCGCTCGTCTTCCTTCAGAAGGCCGCGGGCGTACTTTTTGGAGATCCTGGCGACCTGCTCTTCCGCCGCTTCGACGATGGCGTTCTTTTCGCCCGGGATCTTCATATCGAAGACGGACGTCGTGAGCGCCGCGTAGGTGGAATACTTGTAGCCGCGTTCCTTGATGGCATCGAGCACGGCGGAAGCCTTGGGCGCATAGCCCGTCTTGAAGCACGCCTCGACGATCTTGCTCAGGTGCTTCTTGCCGATAGCGCGCGCCCCGCCGATGAATTCGGTGGAAAGCTCGAGCTTCAGATAATCTTCGGGCTTTTCGCGCTTGACGAAGCCCAAATCCTGCGGCATGCCGTCGTTATAGATGATGCGGCCGACCGTCGTCTTGATGACGCCCGTCACGGTGAGGGCGCCGTTTGCCCTGCGGCGCACGAACACATGGCCGCGGATGCCGTTGTTGGGCACGTTCTCCTCGCGGGAGAAGGTGCGCTCATAGGGAAGTTCGAGGTCGTCGAACTTACCTGCGGGCAGCTCCACCGTGCGGCGGACGTAGATCTCGTCCTGGCAGTGGGTATCTTTGAGCTGATAGCTCATGAGCGCCTCGTCGAAGGAGGCGAACACGGGCGGTTCGTACACTTCGCCGTTCTCGTCGGGACGGCCCTGGGAGTCGTACTTCTTGCCCTCCTCTCTCCTAAGGATGGTGAGGTAGTATGCGCCGATGATCATGTCCTGCGTGGGGCTCATGACCGACTTGCCGTCTGCAAGCTTCAGAATGTTATTGGCGGAGAGCATCAAAAATCTTGCTTCCGTCTGCGCCTCGATGCTGAGGGGAAGGTGGACTGCCATCTGGTCGCCGTCGAAGTCGGCGTTGAAGGGGCCGCAGACGAGGGGTGAAATTTTGATGGCGCGGCCTTCGATGAGCACGGGCTCGAACGCCTGGATGGAGAGGCGGTGCAGCGTGGGCGCACGGTTGAGGAGCACGGGGTGATCCTTGATGACTTCTTCGAGGACGTCCCACACGAAGTCCTTCGCCTTTTCGACGGTGCGCTTGGCGCTCTTGATGTTGTGGCACTTGTTGGTCTCGACGAGCCGCTTCATGACGAAGGGCTTGAAGAGCTCGATCGCCATCTCCTTGGGAAGACCGCACTGGTAAATTTTCAGTTCGGGGCCGACGACGATGACCGAACGGCCCGAATAGTCGACGCGCTTGCCGAGGAGGTTCTGACGGAAGCGGCCCTGCTTGCCGCGAAGGAGCCCCGAGAGCGACTTGAGCTCGCGGTTGGAAGGCCCCGAAAGCGGCTTGCCGCGGCGGCCGTTGTCGATGAGGGCATCGACGGCTTCCTGCAGCATGCGCTTCTCGTTCTTGATGATCATCTCGGGCGCGCTGAGCTCGATCATGCGCTTCAAGCGGTTGTTGCGGTTGATGACGCGGCGGTAAAGGTCGTTGAGATCGCTCGATGCAAATCTGCCGCCGTCCAGCTGCACCATGGGGCGCAGGTCGGGCGGGATGACGGGCAGCACGGTGAGGATCATCCACTCGGGGCGGTTGCCGCTCTTGCGGAAGGCCTCGATGATCTCGATGCGCTTGATGGCTTTCACGCGCTTGGGCCCGGAGGCGTTGGTCTCGATGATGTCGCGCGTCTCCTTGCTCTCTTTTTCAAGGTCGACCGCCATTAAAAGTTCGCGGATCGCCTCGGCGCCCATGCCCACTTTGAGGCCGGTGACCGAGCTGTCCCCCATCGTCTCTTCGAGGTCGCGCAGCTGCTTGTCGTTGATGACCTGCTTATACTCGAGCCCCGTCGTACCCGGATCGAGGACGACGTATGCCGCGAAATAGATGACCTGTTCGAGCGCCTTGGGGCTCATGTCAAGGAGCAGCCCGATCTTGCTCGGGACGCCGCGGAAGTACCAGATGTGCGAGACGGGAGCCGCAAGTTCGATGTGCCCCATGCGCTCGCGGCGTACCTTGGCGCGCGTCACTTCGACGCCGCACTTCTCGCAGATGATGCCCTTGTAGCGGATGCGCTTATATTTGCCGCAGTGGCATTCCCAGTCCTTGGTGGGGCCGAAGATCTTCTCGCAGAAGAGGCCGTCGCGTTCGGGCTTCTGGGTGCGGTAGTTGATGGTCTCGGGTTTGGTCACTTCGCCGTACGACCATTCCCTGATCTTTTCGGGAGATGCCACGCTGATCTGGATGGAGTTAAAATCGTTTAATTCGTACATTACCCTGCCTCCCGTGATTATTCGTTGTCGTCCTTGTCGTCTTCGTCGTCATCGAAGAGGTCGCCGAAGGAGAAGTCGTCGTCGACGTCGCTCATGTCGTCATCGTCTTCGAGGTCCTTGTCGCCGAAGAGATCTTTGGAAACGAAGTCTTCGTCTTCGCCGGCATCGTCGAAGAGCGAGCCGATGCTCTCGTCCTCGTCTTCGTCCTCGTCGTCCATGCCGAAATCGAAGTCCTCTTCCTCCGCCTTGATGTCGTGCGAAGGGGCCTTCTTCTCGTCCTCTTCGTCGTCAAATTCGCGGATGATGAGCTCGTCGTTGTTCTCGGTGAGCACTTTGACGTCGAGCGCGAGGGATTGAAGCTCTTTTAAGAGCACCTTGAACGCTTCGGGGATGCCGGGTTCGGAGATGTTGTTGCCCTTGACGATGCTCTCGTACGTCTTGACACGGCCGACGATATCGTCCGACTTGACGGTGAGGATCTCCTGGAGGATGTGCGCCGCGCCGTAAGCTTCGAGCGCCCACACTTCCATTTCGCCGAAACGCTGGCCGCCGAACTGCGCTTTGCCGCCGAGGGGCTGCTGCGTGACGAGCGAGTAAGGGCCGATGGAACGGGCATGGATCTTGTCATCCACGAGGTGGATGAGCTTGATCATGTACATGATACCGATGGTGACGCGGTTTTCGAAGGGTTCGCCCGTTCTGCCGTCGAACACCTGGAACTTGCCGTCCACTTTGCCGTCGGGATTGAAGAGGTTGTTCTCTTCGAAGAGCTTTTCGATGTCCTTCTCGGTCGCGCCGTCGAAGACGGGGGTCGCGATCTTCCAGCCGAGCTGGCGGCAGACATAGCCGAGGTGCACTTCGAGGACCTGACCGATGTTCATTCGGGAAGGCACGCCGAGGGGATTCAAAAGGATCTGCAGCGGGGTGCCGTCGGGCAGGAAAGGCATATCGGAAAGAGGCAGCACGCGGGAGATGACGCCCTTGTTGCCGTGACGGCCTGCCATCTTATCGCCCACCTGGATCTTACGCTTCTGCGCGATGTAGACGCGCACGAGCTTGTTGACGCCGGGCGAAAGTTCATCCTTGTTTTCGCGGGTGAAGATCTTGACGTCGACGACGATACCGCCCTCGCCGTGAGGCACGCGGAGGGAGGTGTCGCGCACTTCACGCGACTTCTCGCCGAAGATGGCGCGAAGAAGACGCTCTTCGGGGGTGAGTTCGGCTTCGCCCTTGGGGGTGACTTTCCCGACGAGGATATCGCCGCTGTTGACTTCGGCGCCGATGCGGATGATGCCGTCCTCGTCGAGGTCTTTCAAAGCGTCGTCGCCCACGTTGGGGATGTCGCGCGTGATCTCTTCCTCGCCGAGCTTGGTGTCGCGCGCTTCCGTCTCGTGCTCCTCGATGTGGATGGAGGTAAAGACGTCGTCCTGCACGAGCTTTTCGGAGATAAGGATCGCGTCCTCGTAGTTATAGCCCTCCCACTCCATGAAGCCGACGAGGATGTTCTTGCCGAGGGCAAGCTCGCCGTTGTTGGTGGAGGGACCGTCCGCGATGATCTCGTCCTTCTCGACGCGGTCGCCCGTGTTGATGATGGGACGCTGATTGAGGCAGGTGCCCTGGTTGGAGCGTTCGAACTTCTTTAAGGGATATTCGGTGATAAAGCCGCTGTCCTCGCGGATCTTGATGAGGTCGGAAGAGACGCCGACGGCGACGCCCGCCTCTTTGGCGCGGACGATGACGCCCGAGTCGCGCGCGATGGCAGCCTCGATGCCCGTCGCCACGATGGAGCTCTCCGTTTTGAGGAGCGGCACCGCCTGGCGCTGCATGTTGGAGCCCATGAGAGCGCGGTTGGTATCGTCGTTTTCGAGGAAGGGGATGAGCGCCGTTGCGACGGAGACGAGCTGCTTCGGGCTCACGTCCATGTAGTCGATGCGCTCGCGGGGGAGCTCGGTGATGAGTTCCTTATAGCGGCAGCCGACGCGCTCGTGTACGAAGTGACCGTTCTCGTCGAGGGGCTCGTTCGCCTGCGCGACGACATAGCGGTCCTCTTCGTCCGCCGTCAGATAGTCGACGTGATCGGTGACGACGCCCGTCTCCTTGTCCACCTTGCGGTAAGGGGACATGATGAAGCCGAACTCATTGACCTTGGAGAAGGTCGCGAGCGAGGAGATAAGACCGATGTTCTGACCTTCGGGGGTCTCGATCGGGCACATACGGCCGTAGTGCGAGTGGTGGACGTCGCGCACTTCGAAGGTGGCGCGGTCGCGGTTGAGGCCGCCCGGGCCGAGCGCGGAGAGCTTGCGCTTGTGCGTGAGCTCCGCGATGGGGTTGGTCTGATCCATGAACTGCGAGAGCTGGGAAGAACCGAAGAACTCGCGGATGACGGCGGAGATGGGACGCACGTTGATGAGCCCGGAAGGCGTGACTTCCATGGGATCCTGCGTCGCCATGCGCTCCTTGATGAGGCGCTCGAGGCGCGCCATGCCGATGCGGAGCTGGTTTTGCAGCAGTTCCCCCACCGAACGCACGCGGCGGTTGCCGAGGTGGTCGATCTCATCGATGGTGCCGATGCCGTACTTTAAGTCGAGGTTGGTCGAAACGGCGGCGACGATGTCGTCCACCGTGATGCACTTGTAGTTGAGGCGTTCGACGAGCGCCTTGACGCCCTTCTTTTCTTCGGGCGTGACGCCGAGCACCCGCTCGCCCCGATCGAGATCGACGGGCGCGTTGGGATCGGCGGGCTTGTCGCCGCGCTCCAAGATTTCGTGGAAGAGCTTGCAGGCGGCCACGAACTTGATGCGGTTGTCGCGGCGCTTGATCCTGTTCTTCTTCTCTTCCTGCTTCTCGTCCGCCTCAGGCGCGGTCTCGCGCGCATAGTAGACGGCGTTGATCTCGTCGGTGTACTTTTCGGCGACTTCTTCGACGGAGAGCGTCCTGCACTCTTCGGCGAGCTTCTTCGAGAAGACGAAGTTGGGATAGTAGACCGTCTTCAAAAGCCCGAACGCCTTGGGATCCATATCGGAGAGCGCGGCAAAGTCCACCGTGTTGTTGGCGATGATCTTGTGGCGGATCTCCCCGTCTTCGGGATCGTTGACGAGCACGAACACTTCGTTGATGCCCGCGTTCTGGATGAGGCGCGCCTTCTCTTCCGAAATGACTTCGCCCTTGACTGCCATGATCTCGCCCGTCTCGGGGTCGATGATGTCGTCCGCGGCGCGGCAGCCGGGAAGGCGGTATGCAAGGTTGAGCTTTTTGTTGAACTTATAGCGCCCCACCTTGACGACGTCGTAGCGGCGAGGGTCGAAGAAGAGGTTGAAAAGATGCTGGCGCACCGATTCTTCCGTCGGCACTTCGCCGGGACGCAGGCGGCGGTAGAGTTCGATGAGGCCGTCCGATTCCGAACGCGTCGTATCCTTTTCGATGGTCGCCGCGATCATCTTGTCGTTCGGGAAGAGCTCTTCGAGCGCGCGGTTGGAGCCGAAGCCGAGGGCGCGCAGAAGGACGGTCGCAGCCAGCTTGCGCTTTCTGTCGACGCTCACCCACAGAACGCCCTGCGCGTCCTGCTTGAATTCCAGCCATGCCCCGCGGTTGGGGATGACCGTGGTTTCATACATCTTTTTGCCCGTCTTGTCCGTTTCGGCGACGTTGTTGACGCCGGGGGAGCGGACGAGCTGGGAGACGATGACGCGCTCCGCACCGTTGATGATGAAGGAACCGTTCTCGGTCATGAGGGGAAGATCGCCCATGAAGACGTCCTGATCGATGACCTCGTCCTTCACCTTGTTGACAAGGCGCACCTTAACGCGCAGGGGAAGCGCGAAGGTCGCATCGCGGTTGCGGCACTCTTTCTCGTCGTACTTGGGTTTTTTCCCGAACTCGTGGCTCAGGAAATAGAGCTCGAAGTGATCGCTGAAGTCGGTAATGGGAGAGAAGTCCTCCAGAATTTCGGAGATGCCTTCGCCGATGAAAGAGCGGTAGCTGTCCTTCTGGATCTCGACAAGGTCGGGGATATCGATGACCTCGTTGATCTTGCCGAACTTCCGTCTTTCCGTTTTACCGTACTTTTGAATGGGTAAGTTCATCCGTCAAAATACTCCTTCTTGTTTCGTTGTTTATCCACCCACGATCTACCGAGTATATCTTTTCATCGATAAAAATCGAAATGTCTGAAATTGTGCCGCAAAAAGCTCCCCTTCCCCCTTTACAAGCGCCGCAAAATGCGGTATAATACTGGGAGCAGGCGGGAAAAACTTCCCGCAAAGCCCATGCGATCGTGCCGTTTTTGCACCCTTTTCAAGGCGCAGCGCACAGTCGCCGAGCATAATGATACAGTATGTCATTATAACCCGCCCGCAAAATTTTGTCAACGGGTTTTGCAAGAGAAATCAGAAAAAATTTTCACATTCGGGAGAAATCTATGCGCATCGACAAATTCTTAAAGGTATCGCGCATCTTGAAACGCCGCACCGTCGCGCAGGAGGCGGCGGACGCGGGGAAGATCAGCGTCAACGGCAAGCAGGTCAAGCCTTCCTACCGCCTGAAAGTAGGCGACGAAGTGGAACTTTCCTATGCGGCGGGGGCAATGCGCTTCCGTGTGCTCGACCTCAAAGAGACGGTGAAAAAGGACGAAGCGAGCTCGCTTTACGAGGTGCTGCCGTGATCTCCGTCATCCTCTGCGCTGCGGGGTCGGGCTCGCGCGCGGGCTTTCCCGAGAACAAAGTATTGCGCGAGCTCAACGGGCTGCCCGTGCTTTTATACAGCCTTTCGGCGTTCGGGGGGGCGGACGAGATCCTCATCCCCTGCCGAGAAGAGGACAAAGCGCGCATCGGGGCGCTCCTCTCCCCCTTCCCTCAGGCCCGCACCGTGCGCGGCGGCAAGACGCGCGAAGAGAGCGTCTTTTCCGCACTCCAAGAAGTCAAGGGCGACATCGTGCTCATCCACGACGCCGCCCGCCCCTTCGTCACCGCGAAGATCGTAAACGACTGCATCGAAAGCGTACAAAAATACGGCAGCGGCGTCTGCTCCCTGCCCGCGACGGACACCACCGTACTTGCCAAGGACGGCGCCGTTGCAGCCGTGCCGCCGCGCGGGATGGTGTTTACCGTGCAGACCCCGCAGGGCTTTTTGAGCGGCGAACTCAGGCACGCCTTTGCCTCGGCGGAGCGCGAAGGAAAGCTTTCTTCCTTCACGGACGAGAGCAGCCTCTATGCCGCCTACATCGCCCCGCCCCACCTCTTTGAGGGCGACCGCCGCAACAAAAAACTCACCTATCCCGAAGATTTTGCCCCCTGCGAGCGCGCGGGCTTCGGCATCGACACGCACGCCTTCGGAAAAGCGCAGGACTACATCACGCTGGCGGGCGTCAGAATTCCTTCCGGGAGCGGGCTTATCGCGCACAGCGACGGCGACGTGCTCGTCCACGCCGTGATGGACGCGCTGCTTTCGGCGGCGGGACTTTTTGACATCGGGCATTACTTCCCCGATAGCGACGCACGCTTTGCGGGCGCGGACAGCATGGAGCTTCTGCGCGAAGTGATGCGCCTTGTCAAAGAGCAGGGGCTCGCACCCATGAACGTGAGCGTTTCGGTACTTGCGGAGCACCCCCGCCTCGCACCCTATATCGAAAGAATGAAACAAACTTTGGCTACGGCGCTCGGCATCCCCCCTTCCGCCGTCGGCATCGCCGCCGGCACCAACGAAAAGTTAGGTTACGTCGGCGAAGGCAAGGGCATCACCGTCTATGCCATGGTTTTATTGAAAAAGATCTGATGCCCTTCGCCGAGCCGACGTACAGGGCTCCCCCATCCATCCAAAGATCACGCCATAAATAAGGAAATACCATGCCGAAAACGACGACACAATTTGTATGCAGCGAGTGCGGATACGTCTCGCCCAAGTGGCTGGGGCGCTGCCCCGAGTGCGGGAAATTTAATACCCTCATCGAAGAAGCCGTCTCCCCCGCGCCCGCGAAGAAGGCGCAGAGCGCCTTCCGCCTCAATTCCACCCGCCCCACCCCCCTTCGCGAGGTGCAGTACGAGCGGTATGAACGCATCTCTTCGGGCATCGGCGAGCTCGACATCGTCCTCGGCGGCGGCATCGTAAGGGGCTCTCTCGTGCTCGTCGGCGGCGATCCCGGCGTGGGCAAATCCACCCTCCTCACACAAGTCGCGGCGCATCTTGCAGAGGAGCACAAAGTCCTCTATCTTTCCGCCGAGGAGAGCTGTTCGCAGGTCAAGCTCCGCTGCGAGCGCCTCGGCGTGGGCGGCGGCGGGATGCTGCTTCTGAACGAGACCTGCCTCGACAACGCCGAGGAGGCGATCTGCGAAGCGGAATACGTCATCATCGACTCCATCCAGGCGGTCTACACCGAAGCGCTGAGTTCGGCGGCGGGCAGCGTCGGGCAGGTGCGCGAATGCGCCGCAAAGCTCATGCGCATCGCAAAGTCGCGCGGGATCACCTTCTTCCTCGTCGGGCACGTCACCAAAGAAGGCACGCTCGCGGGGCCCAAAGTGCTCGAACACATCATGGATACCGTCCTCTACTTCGAGGGCGAGCGCACCGAGAACTTCAAGATCCTCCGCGCCGTCAAAAACCGCTTCGGCTCCGTGCAGGAAGTGGGCGTCTTCGAGATGAGCGATCGCGGCGTGTTGGGCGTGAGCGACTATTCCTCCCTCTTCCTCTCCGAATCGCGCGGCGAGGCGGCGGGCGCCGCCGTCACCCCCAGCGAGACGGGCAACCGCTGCATGATGGTGGAGATCCAGACGCTGATGACCAAGACTTCCTACGGGCTGCCGAGGAGGATGTCGCTCGGCATCGATCTCAACCGCCTCATCGTGCTCATCGCCGTGCTCGAAAAGCGGTGCGGCCTCCCCTTGGGCAGCCAGGATATCTACCTCAACGCAATGGGCGGCATCAAACTGAACGAGCCGAGCGCCGATCTTGCCGTGTGCGCCGCCCTTGCGAGCGCCGAACGCATGAAACCCGTCGACCGCTATACCGCCCTCTTCGGCGAAGTGGGGCTCACGGGCGAAGTGCGCAGCGTGAGCTTTGCGGAAAAGCGCGTCAACGAATGCGTGAAGATGGGCTTCAAGCGCGTCGTCCTCCCCGCGAAGAACGCCAAGGCGTGCGAAAAGTTCAAGGATAAGATCGAGCTCGTGCCCGTTTCCTATGTTTCGCAGACGATCAAAGCGCTGTTCTGAATGAAAAAAGCGGACTTTCGCACGACGAAGCGAAAGCCCGCTTTATTTTATGCGCGCCCTGCGGCATGCCGCAGGGCGCGCGTATGCTTCGAAAAACGTCTATTCTTCCTTCTCTTCCGAAGGGCTCCCGTTCCGCTCTTCCGCACGGGGCTTTGCCGCGGCTTCCTCGCCGCCCGCAAACGTACCCGCCGCGATACTGTGCTGTTTGCGGCGTTTTTTGCCTACGCCGAGAACGGCGGCAAGGCGCTTCCCCGAGAAAATATTGAGGACAAGGAAGAAGAGGATGAACACGGCGAGCGCGACCGCCTGGAAGCCGACGTCCACCTGCACATGGAAGAATTCGAGCTGATAGCCGAACGTGCCCGTGAGCTCCGCAATGAGCGTTTCGCCGCCTTCGAGCTGCATGACGCCGACGACATAGTGCGTGAGCTCGGCAAGCGGCGTCGCCATGAAGGAATAGCGCAGCAACGAGCAGGCGTACGTCCCCGGGATGAAGGCGCATACCCACTGCACACCGCTCGGGAGCATGCCGAGCGGCATGTACGCGCCGATGAGGAACCCGACCGCCGTCGAAAATACGGCGATGAGGCTCGCCATCGTGCCTTCCGTCTTGATGAAGGAGCAGATGAACACCGTCATCAATGTGGAAGAGACCGTCGCATAGAGCAAAATGCCGAAGATCTGCAAAAAGTCGACAACGCCTAAGAAGAACTCGTTCATGCAGGCGAGGTAGACGAGGCAGATGACGAGATAGACGAGGCAGATGAGCAGCGTCACCACGAAGTTGAACAAGATATAGCTGCCGATGAGAACGTTTTTATTGATGGGCGAGGAAACGAAGTCGCGGTTGACCCCGTTCTGCTTATCCTCGACAAACACCGTATTCGTTTGCAGGGAGACGGTGATGGTCGAAAGTGCCGCGATGCCCGAGAGCATCCACGAATCGACGAGCGTCTGCAAATACTTCGTGAGCGACGCGTCGGCGGCGATGCCCAGATCGTGCAGCGTGTTTCGCACCGCCGAAAGTTCCAGCTCGCGCAAAAAGAAGATATACACCGCAAAGATGATGACGGGCACGAGCAGCGTATACATCACCCGCACTTTATTTTTGAAAAAGACGAGGAGATGACGGCGGGTCAGCTGAAAAAAGATCTCCGTTCCCCTATGCTTTGTTTTCTCCATGCTCCTCTCCCGTGACGATATCCCTGCCCGTGACGTTCAAAAACACGTCGTCCATCGTCCCTTTGATGATCTCGATATCCGTCGTATATCCGTCAAATCTCTGCATGAGGCGCTTGGCGGCCTCGCTGTTTTCAATGACGATGCGGTAAGCCCGTTTTTCGCCGTCATAGGAAAAATGGTATCCCTCCGCACAGAGCCCTTTCTCGAACGTCTCATCCCGCTTGCAGTAGCTTAAAAGGCTGTCGTAGCTATAACGGTTTTTGAGCTCGTTGGGCGTCCCTTCGGCGATGATCTGCCCCTTGTCCATGATGACGACATACCCCGCCTTTTCCGCCTCTTCCAGATAATGGGTGGTAAGGAAGACGGTCATGCCCGTTTCGGCGCGGATGCCGTCGATGAGCGACCAGACCGCAAGGCGCGCCTTGGGATCGAGACCCGTCGAAGGCTCGTCGAGCATCAGAAGGCGCGGATCGTGCACCATGGCGCGCGCGATGTCGACGCGGCGCTGCTGCCCGCCCGAAAGATTGCCGACGGGGCGCTTCAGGATGGGCTGCAACGACAAAAGTTCGACGATGCGCTCCACGTTTTTCTTCCTCGCCGCCCTGGAAAGCCCGTAAAAGGAAGCGCGCAGATCGAGGTTTTCGGCAACGGTGAGCTGTTTGTCGAGCACGCTCGTCTGAAAGACGATGCCGATCTCTTCCTTGATGCGGTCGCCCTCGCGGTCGAGGTCGTGCCCGCACACCGTCACCCTGCCCGCATCCTTTTTCAGGATGGAACAGATGATGTTGATGGTCGTGCTCTTTCCCGCGCCGTTGACGCCGAGAAAGGCAAAGAGCGAGCCCTGCCTGACGCGGAAAGAAATATCGTTGACCGCCTTCACTTCGCCGTAAGATTTAGAGAGATGTTCGACTTCTACCGAATGATCCATAGGCAGGCTCCTATTTTTGCAGCGTTTTGGGCGGGAGGTTGCGCGTCACCTTGCCCCAACTCGGTTTGGAACAGGCGCCGACGAGCAGCGTGACGCCGTACAACACCAAAAAAGCGGGGAAACCGAGCACCGTTCCCACAAGCTCGCGGCGGCGGGAGGCGCCCAGCTTTTTATAATCGGAAACGGCAAGGAAGATCCCCTGCACATAGCCGAAGAGGATAAACAGCCCCACCGCAATGCCGAGCGCGGAAAAGAGCGTGTTCCACACCATCGACTGATAGTATGCCGCAGTTTGCAGCGAAAGCGCCATCCCGCCCCAGCCCGCAAACCCGCAGTAGAGGAAGTGATAGATATAATAAAGGGGCAGCCACACGCCGATGAGCACGTTGAGAAGGCTCAGCGAGAAGAGAAAGTACACTTCGAGGAAGGAAAAGTCTCCCGTGCGGAAGAAGTACTTCCAGAGCTTTCCCGCATTCTTTTTGAAGAGTCCCGAAGCCCCGCTGCCCATGCGCTTATTGCGGTTATATGTATCGCGGTAAGAAGACGGCATATCCTCGTAGACGACGGCGTCCTCGACAAAGTGCCCTTTATAGCCGTCGAACATGCGCTTCATGTTGAATTCGGCGTCGTCGCACACCAGCTCGCAGTCGTATCCGCCCGTCTTTTGCAGCATCCGCACGCTCATCATGGCGCCGGAGCCGTTGACGTGTGCCGAAAGGTGCAGGCGCTCTCTGACACGGCTGCCGTAACGAGAATCGAAAGCGTAGATCATGGCGCTCGCCTTGCTGTAAAAATTTTGCGTACCGTTGAGCGCTCCTTCATAAGGACGCGCGAAATCGACGCCCGTCTGATAGGCATCGTTCATCCGCGCGGAGAAGGCAGGGTCGATGCGGTTATCGGCGTCGAGATGCACCACAAAATCATACGCTCCTTCCCCCTCCTGCGCCAGGATGTGCGCGATGCCGTGCTTTAAGGGATAGAGCGCCATGCGGTGCGCGGGATCGGGATCGTTCAGAACGAGCACATTCGCGCCCGCCTTTTCGGCAAGCTCCGCCGTGTCGTCCGTGCAGTTGTGAGCAACGACAAAGACATCGAACTTTTCCCGAGGATAGTCCTGCCCTTCCAGCAGGTCTTTCACCGTTCCGTAGATGACGTCCGCCTCGTTGTGGGCGGGGATGAGATAGGCGATGCGCCCCTTCTTTTCGCTCTTGGGATAGGTCTTCTTGGGCAGGAACCCGAGCACGATATACAAGACCTGCAAAAGGACAGGGATCGCAACGATGATGAGCACGACATAGTTGACGATGCTTAGAACACGGAACAAAATTTCATGCCACATGGCTTTCTCCGGGAAAGGGCGCGGTCTGACCGCGCCCTTCGTTTTTTTCTCATGATCGAACGGGCGGTTTCCGCGCCGCCCAACTTACGCTTCGCCGGCGTCGCAGCCGAAGGAGCGGAGATAGATACGGCGCACCTCGTCGGGGGTAGGCTCGTACACCGATTTTTGGATATTCTTATTCTGTGCGGCTTGAACGGCAAAGGCTTCGAGTTCTTCCTTCCCGATCTCCTCGCGCTTGCCGACGAGCGAATCGAGCAGGAAAGTCACGCCGTCGAGCGTCATGCGGCAAGCTGCAAGGATGCGCGGCAGCGCGCGCACCTTCTTTTCTTCGCACAGCCGCAGCGTCTCGCCGAGCAGCAGCGCGTTCGCCCTGCCGTGCGGGATATTGTGGAAATAGGTGAGCGCATAGCCCATGCCGTGAACGGCGGTCGTACCCGATTGGGCGATCGCCATGCCCGCGAGCGTGGAGGCATACAGCATCGTATCGCGCTCTTCGAGCGTCATGCTCCCGTTCTGCGCCTTGCAAAGAAGGGGCACGATGAGCCCGATCGCCTCCTCCGAGAGCGTATCGGAAAGCGGAGTCGCGCTTCTGGAGAGCATACTTTCCATTGCGTGCGAAAGGGCGTCGAGCGCCGTATTTAGAGAGATCTCGGGCGAAAGCCGCGCCATGTATTTGCCGTCGAGGAAGGCGACGCGCGGAAAGAGCGCGGGCGAAGAGAGGCTCGTCTTGGTCTGACGGACGTCGTTGGTGAGGACGGAGTAGGGCGTGACTTCGCTGCCCGTACCCGCCGTCGTGGGGATGTGCGCCATGGGGAGCGCTTCGGGCGCGTAGCCCCCGTCAAAGATGTGTTCGTCCGTCCGCTCCTGCACGGAAAGAAGAGCGATCGCCTTTGCGGCGTCCATCGGCGAGCCTCCGCCGATCGCCACGACAAAGTCCGCGCCCGCACTCTTCAGGAGCGCGATCCCCTCCCTGATGCACGGGATGCCGGGGTTGGGCGTGACGCGGCAAAACACCGTCGCCTGCTGCCCGTTCGCACCGAGCGCGAAGAGCACGTCGTCGAGCGCGCCGTTCTCTTCGGCGCTCCTGCCCGTGACGATGAGCGCGTGCCTGCCGAGCGGGGCAAGGAGCCCTGCCTGCTTCTTTACGCAATCTCTGCCCATGACCACTTTGGTCGGCATATAGTATTCGAAATTCATTCGGATCCCTCCATTCGGTTGAGCCGGGCGACGAGACGGAAGATAGGCTTCCCCTGCCCGGCGAACTGACGCTCGTACTCGGTGACGATATTGTCCTTCGCGGCGTCGCTGTTATGAAGGTCGCGCGTGACCTCCTCCACCGCAAAGCCGTTCAACAGGAACTGCTCGATGGAATAATCGAAAAAAACCTCGCTGTCCGTCTTCTGGACGATGGTGCCGCCCTCCTTCAGAAGTTCGCGGTAGATCGCAAGGAAGCGGGGCGACGTGAGCCGCTGGCGGGCGTGCGTACTTCCGGGGAGCGGCGTCGAAAAGTTGAGATAGATGCGCTCGACGCTCTTTTCGGGAATAAAACAGGGGAGCACTTCCGCGGGGACGTTCAGAAAGCGCACGTTTTTGATATTCTCCTTCTTGATGCGCTCCATCGCCGTGACGATGACGTTCGAGATGATCTCCACCGCAAGGAAGTTGACGTCGGGCTCGCGGCGAGCGGCCTCTAAAACAAAGCCGCCGTTGCCGCAGCCGATCTCGAGCCTGACAGCGTTCCCGTTGCCGAACAGTTCGCTGTAATCAAAGAGGGCGCGGTACTCTTCCACCGCCTTTTTGAGATCCTTCATGGGGACGCCGCGCGCCGCCAAAATATCCGAGCAAGCCTCGAGCCTGGGCTCGAGGTTGCGTTTTCTGCGCATTCTCATCAGTTTTTCCCCGTCGAACCGAACCCGCCCGCGCCGCGCACGGTCTCGGAGAGCGTTTCCGCCTCTTCAAATTCCGCATGGAAAACGGGCGCCACGACGAATTGGGCGATGCGGTCGCCGCTCTCGACGGTGCGCGCCTCCTTCCCGTGATTGTGGAGGGCAACGAGCACTTCGCCGCGGTAATCGCAGTCGATGACCCCCACCTTATTGGCGGGCGCGAGATCCTGCCTGCACGAAAGGCCGCTCCTTGCGTACACGAGACCCACCGTGCCCTCCTCAAGTTCGACGGCGATGCCCGTGCGGACAAAGCGCGTCTCCCCCGCAGGGATGACGACGGGCTCCTCCTCCAGCGCGTAGAGGTCGGCTCCCGCCGCGTATTCCGAACCATAGACGGGAAGACGCGCGCCCTCCCGCAGTTTTTTTACATTGACTTTCATAGTTTTTTGCAGATCTTCCGAGAAAAAACTCCGCGCAAAAATGGGCGCGCAAAGTCCCCGGCTGTTATTTTACGCTGTACAGAATATCCGTATAGGTGGGATAGGGCCAATAGTCGGACGAACACAACTGCTCCATGCCGTCGGCAATCGTACGGACGTGCTCCATATCGGGCAGCACGACGTGCGCCATTTTCTGCGAGGCGGGACGTTCGCCCTCTGGCATCTCGGCAAGGTCGCGCTCGAGCTTGGCGACCGCCGCCATCATGGCGTCGTTCATCGTCGCGAGCTTTTCCGCGAGCTTCACGTCCTCCGCGACGGGCAGCCTGTCGCTGACGGCGCGCTTGGAGGCAATGGAGCCGCACAGCTCCGCAAGGTACCCGTTGACGGCGGGATAGATGTCCTGCCGCGCCATTTCGAGCATCGTGAGCGCCTCGATGCGGATGCTCTTGATATAGTTTTCGAGCTGGATGTTGGCGCGGGCGACGATCTCCTTCTCGGTATATACGCCCTGATGCACGAAGACGTCGATGTTTTCCTGCTTGAAGAGTTCAGGCACGGCGTCGGCGGTCGTCTTGTTGTTGAGGAGTCCCCTCCTCTCCGCCTCGGGCTCCCAATCGGGCCCGTAGCCGTTATAGTTGAAAATGATGCGGTAGTGCTTCTTCAGAAGCTTTTCGGTGAACTTCCTGCACTCCGCATCGAAATCTTTGGCGTGCGAAAGCGCGTCGACTGCCTCCGAGAAGAGTTCTGCCGCGATCGTGTTGAGGACGATGTTGGGATCGGCAACGGACGCCATGGAGCCCAGCATACGGAACTCAAACTTGTTGCCCGTGAAGGCAAAGGGCGAAGTGCGGTTCCGATCCGTCGTATCGATGGGGAAGATGGGCGATTCGGGAACGCCGATGGAGCCCGGGATGGCCTTTTTCGGCACATATTCCCGCCCCAGGACGATGGAATCGACGATGGCGCCCAGCTGATCGCCGAGATACACCGAGACGATGGCGGGCGGCGCTTCGTCTGCGCCCAGGCGATGATCGTTGCTCGCCGAGGCGACGCAGGCGCGCAGGATGCCTTGATAACGGTCGACCGCCGCGATGACGCAGGCGAGAACGAGCATGAAGAGGCGGTTGTTTTCGGGCGTTTCGCCGGGGTCGAGCAAATTGAGCCCCGTATCGGTGGAGACCGACCAGTTGTTGTGCTTGCCCGAACCGTTGATGTATTCGAAGGGCTTCTCATGAAGCAGGCACACAAGGCCGTGGCGCTTGGCGACCTTCTTCATGATCTCCATCGTGAGCTGATTGTCGTCGACGGCGACGTTGGTCGTCGTGAAGATGGGCGCGAGCTCGTGCTGCGCGGGCGCGACTTCGTTGTGCTTGGTCTTGGCGAAGATGCCGTACTTCCACAGCGTCTCGTCGAGATCGCGCATATAGGCGGAGATGCGGGGCTTGAGCGAGCCGAAGTAATGATCTTCCATCTCCTGTCCGCGCGGCGGGCGCGCGCCGAAGAGGGTGCGCCCCGTTAAGATGAGGTCCTTCCTCGCCTCATAGACCTTTTCGTCGATGAGGAAGTATTCCTGTTCGGGGCCGACGGTCGTGGAGACCTTCTTGCACTCGATGCCGAACAACCTCAGAAGGCGCTTTGCCTGCGCGTCGATGGCGGTCATCGACTTCAGAAGCGGCGCCTTTTTATCGAGCGTTTCGCCCGTGTAGGAGACGAACACCGTGGGGATATACAGCGTCCCCTCCTTGACGAAAGCGGGGGAAGTGGGATCCCACGCCGTATAGCCGCGCGCGGAGAACGTCGCCCGCGTCCCGCCCGAGGGGAAGGAAGAGGCGTCGGGCTCGCCCACGATGAGGCTCTTGCCCGTCAGCTGCATGATGACCCGATCCCCCGAAGGCTCGATGAAGCTGTCGTGCTTTTCTGCCGTCAGGTTGGTGAGGGGCTGGAACCAGTGCGTGTAGTGCGTCGCGCCCTTGCTCACCGCCCAGTCTTTCATGGCGTTTGCGACGACGCTCGCGATGGAGGAATCGAGAGGCGCACCCGTATCGATGGTCCTGCGCAGGGAGTGATAGACCTCCTTGGGCAGCAGGTTTTTCATGACTTCGTCGTTAAATACATTGCTCCCGAAGATCTCGGTCACATTCATGGTTTTGTCCTTCCGCCGCATCTTCTGCGGCGATCATACGTTTTCTCGACCCCATTATAGTTTTTTTTCAGCGGCAAGTCAATCATTTCATGAAAATTTTCCCCTTGCCCGCTCAAAAGCGCACAAAAAACGGAGCCGAAGCTCCGTTTTTGCCGCCGAAAGCGGCATAAGACGGCAAATGCCGTTCAGACTTATTTGTGGAAGATGAGCACATGAAAACTGTGCGGCGGGAGCGTCAGAGAGCGCGGCGACGCGGGCGCGACGTCCTCGGGCACCAGCCGTTCTGGCTCGTCGGCGGTGTTATAGACGGCAGGATCGCCCGCCATGCGGATGATGCGCGTGAGTTCCCCGAAATCGAAATCGCCCTCAAATTCCGCCTCGACTTCCTTGTCGGAAGGGTTGACCACTTTGACATAGACGAGGCCCTCAAGCTCGGTCGCCGAGGCAAAGAGCCCTCCTTCCGCCTCGGTATTGAGCACCACGTTGCCCGTGTAGATGCTGAAGAGCTGCTGCACATAGTAGTTGACCGTCGCAAACGACCGCTTGCCGTCAAACCAGATGAGGTCGGGGCTCCACTGGGAATAGCCCAGCCTGCCGAAGAGGGGCGCGTAGGAGGACATGACGACGACGTCGGAATTGCGCTCCATGCCCGTCATGAAGGCAGCCTCGGCGAGCGCGCCCTCCCACACGTTCGCCTGCGGCCCGTTGGGGATCGTGCCGTCCGGACCGGCAGCGTGCGCGGCATACTCGCCCGCATACACACGGCAGTTGGAGGGATAGCCGTCGTACATGGCCGCGTGGCTGTACAGCCATTCGGGGGAGACATAGAAGTGCTCGTCGGAGGCATACACGAAATCGGGGTTCTTTGCAAGATTTTCCTTCGTCCACTCCCATGCGCTCCTGTGGGTGGGCGTATCCACCGTCGGGCCGACCGTGCCGATGATCTTGAGCGAGGGGTACTTCTCGTGGATGCGCTTTTCAAACAGTTCAAAGCGCTTATAAAATTCGTTGCCGTTCTCCTCCCACTGTTCGTTGCCGACGCCGATATATTCCAGCCCGAAGGGCTTGGGATGCCCCATCTCGGCACGCACTTTGCCCCAGACGGTATCGGCGCCGCCGTTGGCAAATTCGACGAGGTCGAGCGCATCCTGGATGAAGACCTCAAACTTGGGATCGTCGACCGGCACGCACTCCGAGGACATGAACTGGCAGGCGATGCCCATCCCGACGACGGGAAGCGGCTTTGCGCCCAGGCACTCGCAGAGGAGGAAATATTCGTAAAATCCCACGCCCAGCGTCTGCCCGTAGTGCGAGAAGGGCGTTCTGAAGTTGTTCTCGGCGCAGGCGCCGTGTACTGCCCAGCGGTTCCAATTGTGGCGGCGGCGCTCCTTCTGCCCCACCGAACGCTTCCAGAGATAGCGGTTCTCAAGGGTGTTCCCCTCTACGACGCACCCGCCCGGGAAGCGCACGAACTTGGGCTTCAAGTCGCGCACGAGTTCGGCAAGGTCGCGGCGGAAGATGCCCTTCACCGCGTTGTCGGGCATCATCGAGAAGCAGTCGAGGTGGATGGCGCCCGCTTCCGTCATGCGCACTTCGAAGGAGGCCCTGTCGAGCTCCGTGCGGCTCTTCAGATGAAATTCATAGCGGTGCCAATTGCCGTCGGCGCGCAGGCGCACCTTCTTGGCGAGCACGGCCTTGCCGCCGTCGAACACGCCCACCCAAAGCTTCTTCCTGTAATCGTAGGAGCGGGCATAGAAGGAAACGGTATAGCCCATCCCCTTTTGGAGATAGATGCCGTCGTATGCCTTGTTTTTGACACCTTCTCCCGCCTTTTGAACGGTGAGGCGCAGATAGTGCGGGTTTTCGATGAAGAGCGGGCGATCCCACTTGATCTTCAGAGCGACGCCCTCGCCCGTGGGCGTCCAGCCGTAGCTGCCGTCGTTTTCTATCGTAAATCGATCGCGCTCGCCGCGGACATCCTTTGCCTCAAAGTTGCGGTTTTCCAGCATCTCGGCATACAGGCCGCCGTCGAGGCTGTAATTGAGGTCCTCGAAAAAGACCCCCACGCCTTCGCCCGGGACCGGGTACTTTCCTTCCTCGCGGATGGTGATCTTCATAATCTTTCGCTCCCTGCCCCCGCCTTGCTCCGCGAGAGCATCAAAATGCGGCACGGAAGCTCCGCGCCGCTTTCATTATACCATCTGCCCCCGTCAAAATCAAGGGGTTTTCTCTTTATTGAGGCAAAAGCGTAGCCCTTTTGTGCCGTCAGCGCGAAAAATGCACGGTGAACGCGGAGCCTTTCCCCTCTTCGCTCTCGACGCCGATCCACCAGCCCGCCTTTTGGCACAGTTTTTTGACGACGGAAAGCCCCAGCCCGAAGCCGCCGTTCTTGCCGCTGTGCGACTTATCCACCGTGAAGAAGCGGTCGAAAATGCGCTCCAAATTTTCTTTGGCGATGCCGATGCCCGTATCCCGAACGGAGAACTGAGACTTCGTCAGAGAGATGGTAAGGCTCCCCCCGTCGCGGTTGTAGCGGATGGCGTTGCGGATGAGATTGCCGAAGATCTCGGTGACGCGCTCCTGACGGCTCATGAGGAGCACGTCGGGCTCGATGTGCGTATAGAGCGTGATGTGCCGCTCGTCAATGGAGGGACGCAGCGTCTCCAGAAGCTCCAGCGCCACTTTGGAGGCGTTCACCTCGTAGGTCGGCAGGTCGTCGCTGTCGATCTCGTTGTAGTTGATGATGGAGGCGACGAGGCTGGTGAGGCGCTCGCTCTGCCGGAGCACCGTCTGCGCCGCGCGCTGCGCCGCCTCCCCCGAGAGCGCCCCCGCCGCAAGGAGCTCGGCAAACCCCTTGATGGAAGTGAGCGGAGTGTTCATCTCGTGCGTGATATTGGCGATGAAATCGTTCTTGGACTGCTGCGCCTTGACGACGAGCTCCTTTTCGTCGGCGATCTGCTTCATCTGCCGGTCGGCGTCGTCGTTCATGCGGTTCATGAGCGCCGCCAGTGTTTCGAGCTCAGGACAGGACGCCGTGATGCGCTTTCTCCGCGCCGCGTCCATCGCGAGCTTTTCGACGGGCTTCAAGACGGTATCCGTCAGAAGATAGGTCGCGAGCAGGCAGACGGCAAGATCGAGGAGCAAAAAGGTGAAAACGACGGGAAAGGAATTTAAGTACACGTCGACGAGCGACTGCGTGGGGATGGCGATGCGTACATAATACGCCCCGCCCTGAAACTGACGGCAGTAGTAGGAATAGTCTTCCCTGAGCGTCTGAGAGGCGCGGGCGTCGAAGCCCTCCCCCTCCCGCATCGCCTCGACGACTTCGGGGCGGTCGGCACGGGTATCTTCCTCCCCCTCCACCGAATCGGCGAGGATGGAACCGCTCTCGTCGAGGAAGGTGACGCGCGCCCCGAATAGCTCATCGGAAAGGGAGCGGGCGTATTCTTCTGTAAGCCCCTCTTTGGAAAGCGTCGCGTCGAAGCGCTCCATATACGCTCTCAGATCGTTTTCGGTGTAGCGGAGGCTGCTCTTGTAGTAAAGCTCTGCGGAGATCAAAGAAAAGACGAGGAGCGCGATCGCACTGATCAGCACTCCCGTCCAGAGGATACGTTTTCTCATCTCGCCCCCCCTCAGCCCGCGATAAAGCGGTATCCGACGCCGAACACCGTCTCGAAATTCAGCCCCAGCTTGCGGAGCCGTGCGATATGGTTGTCGAGCGTGCGCGTTTCGCCGTCGTCATAGCCCCACACCTCGGTGAGGAGCGTATCGCGCGGGAGCACCTTGCCCTCGTTGGCGGCGCAGAATTTGAGGAGCTGAAATTCCTTGTTGTTTAGGGTGAGCGGCTTTCCACGGTAGACAACGGTCATGTTGTCGAAGTTCATCTCGAGCTCCCCCACTTTGAGGACGGAGGACTTGGCGGTGCGCCGAAGCGCCGCATTGACGCGCGCCACGAGCTCCAGAACGCCGAAGGGCTTGGCGATGTAGTCGTCCGCGCCCGCATTGAGGCCGCGCACTTTGTCCGTCTCCTTGGAGAGCGCCGAGAGCATGATGGCGCTCACTTCGGGGTGATGCGTTTTGACCTCTTTTAAGACCTCCACGCCGTCCCCGTCCGTGAGCATGATGTCGAGGAGCACGACGTCGGGCGTCTCCCGCTCCATCGCCTCCCGAAATTCCTTCACCGTCGTGAAGTACTCGCAGGAAATGCTGCTTAAATCGAGCGTACACTTCACGAGCTCGCAGATGCTCTTGTCGTCTTCAAGCAGAAAGACTTTGTTTGCCACGTTACCCCTCCAAAACGCCGAGTGGCGTCACTGATTTTGTTCGATGGAATGGGCGATGTATGTGATGTGGTCTGCGGCGCGTTCGAGGTTGCCGACGAGGTTGATGAAGACGCTCGAATTCTGCGGCTGGCACTTGCCTTCGTTGAGGCGCTGGATGTGCGTCTGAACGAGGCGGCGGCGCTCGTTGTCGATCTCGTCTTCGAGGGCGTCCACTTCGCGCAGCTTCATGAAGTCCTTCTTTTCAAAGGCTTCGAGGGAAAGGCCGTAGAGCTTTTGGATCTTTGCATACATCTCTTTGAGCATCTCCAAGAACTCGGAAGAGAAATGCAGCCCGTCATTCACATAATGCCCGGTATATTTGGTGACGTTGTCGGCAAGTTCGCCGATACGCACGATGTCGTTGAGGACGTAATGGAGGGAAGAGATGGTCTTTTCTTCCTCCATGACGAGGGAATTTGCAGAGAGCTTGACAAGGTAGGCAACTTCCTGGCGGCTCATCTGCGCGATCTCCCCGTTGCGCTCGTTGATCGACTGAGAAACGGAGGTATCCTTCGCAAGGAAGGCGTTGAACGCCTTATCGAGCGTATCCATCGAGAAGGCGAACACCTTGCCCGTCTCCTGATAAAGATATGCAAGACCGACGGAAGGGTTGCGCAGAAGGCGCTCGTCGGGATGCGTGATGAGCTCTTCTTCGGGCGTCGTCTCCCCCTTCTTGCTGCGAAGAAGGTTGTTCGCGAGCCACACGAAGCCCTTCGCAAAGGGAAGGAAGAGGATGGTGCAGGTCACGTTGAAGAGCGTGTGGAAGAAGGCGATCTGGAACTGATAGTTCTCGGGGAAGATGACGTTTAAGACGACGTCCTGGAAGGAAGTGCCGAACCAGCCCCAGCAGAGAAGGAATATCGTGAAGATAACGGCGCCGAAACAGTTGAAGAGAAGGTGGATGATGGCGGCTCTCCTTGCATTGGGCTGCGCGCCGATGGAGGAAAGGAGCGCCGTTACGCAGGTACCGATGTTGGAACCGATGACGACGTAGTAAACGCCGTCGCCCGTGCCGCCGATGAGAACGCCGCTCGTCGCAAGGACGACGACGATACTCGTGACCGCCGAAGAGGACTGGATGATGCCCGTCGCCACCGCGCCGATGAGAAGGAGAAGGAAGGGATTTTTGACGACTTCGAGCGCCTCTTGGATGACGCCCATCATCTCGGGGTGCAGGTCGGGGTCCATCGCGCTCGACATGACGGAAAGCCCCACGAACACAAGGCCGATGCCCGTCAGCGTATCGCCGATGAGCTTGACGTTCTCGCGCTTGGAGAGCATCTTCATGAACACGCCGACGACGGCGAAGAGGAGCAGGAACGCGGAGACGTCCAGACTCCCGAGCGAGGCGATCCACGCCGTGATGGTGGTACCGATATTGGCGCCCATGATGATGGCGGTCGCCTGGAAGAGCGTTAAGATGCCCGCATTGACGAGGCCGACGACCATGACGGTCGTAGCGGACGAGCTCTGGATGATCATCGTGACGGCGGCGCCGATCCCGACGCCCGCAAAGCGGTTGCCCGCCGTCCTGTTGAGCATGCGCCTCAATCCCCCGTGGGCGAGGCGGGACATGCTCTCGGACATGATCTCCATGCCCGCGAGGAAGGCGCCCAGGCCGCCCAGGAGCAGCATAACGGTTTCTAAGACTTCTGTTACCGGCATTGTGTTTCTCCTTCTGTTTCTTTGGTAAGAGGATCCGGGGTCGTTCTTAATTTCCCATTATGCTTATTATAGCAATTATAGCACCTGTTTGTCACTTGTTTTGCATGAATTTGTAACCAAAAGGTAAAATTTTGTAAAATGTACGAGACAAGTGTAAAATTTCGCGGTTTTCGCACCGATTTTACAAAAAAAGCGGCTCAAAGCCGCTTTTCTTCGGATGCAAATTTCAGATGCGCCCGCGCATGCGCAGAGAGTTGAGGACGGCGAGGAGCATGACGCCGACGTCGCCGAACACCGCCGCCCACAGCGGCACGAACCCCATGATGGATAAGACCATGAGCGCCGCCTTGATGGCGATGGAACCGACGATATTCTGCATGACGATGCGCCGCGTCTTTTTCGCCGTCCGCATGGCTTTGGGGAGCCCTTTGAGGGAATCGGACGCGAGCACCATATCGCTCGCTTCGATGGCGGCATCGCTCCCGAGCCCGCCCATCGCCGCGGCGATGTCGCTTTCCGCCATCACGGGCGTATCGTTGATGCCGTCGCCCACATAGAGGAGCGCGCCCTCCCCCTTGAGCGCCCGCGCGGCGAGCGGCTTTTCTTCGGGCAGGAGACCCGCTTTGAGCTCGTCCACGGGGAGCCCCGAAAGGGCAGCCTTCGCCCGCTCTTCGGTGTCGCCCGAAAGCACGGCGATCTTCTTGACGCCCGCCACTTTGAGCCCTTTGAGCGCCTCTTCGGCGTCCGGGCGCAGCTTATCTTCGAGCTCGGCATAGCCGACGAATGCCCCGTCCTCCGCGCAGAACACGACGGCGTGCGGGCTATGGAGTTCGGGAAGGACGACAGAATGCTCTTCCATCAGCCGTCTGCTCCCCACGAGCACCTCTCTTCCTTCGATGTCGGCGGCAAGCCCCATGCCCGCGATCTCCTGAACGTTCTTCGCATGGAAGGGCGTCTCCGCATAGCGGAAGGCTTCGGCGAAGGGATGGGAAGACGCGCGCTCCACGGCGGCGATGAGCGACAATGCGCGCTCCGACGAGCAGCCCGCGAGCGTGAATTTGCCCTCGGTGAGGGTACCCGTCTTATCGAAGGCTGCCGTCTGCACTTTGGCGAGCGTATCGAGGCACACTGCTCCTTTGCAGAGCACGCCGTGTTTTGCGAGCACGCCCACGCCCGAAAAATAGGTGAGCGGCACCGAGATGATGAGCGCGCACGGGCAGGAGATGACGAGGAAGTTGAGCGCCCGCATGATCCACAGCGCAAAATCGAAACCCGTAAAGAGCGGCGGCACCACGGCAAGCAGAACGGCGAGCCCCACGACGACGGGCGTGTAGATGCGCGCGAATTTGGTGATGAATTTCTCGGGCTTTGCCTTCTGCGAGGAAGCGTTTTCCACCATCTCCAAAATTTTGGCGACGGCGCTCTCCTCGGAGGGGCGTTCGACGCGCGCCGTCACGGCGTTGCCCGCGTTGAGAAAGCCCGCCAGAAGCTCCGCCCCCTCGCCGCATTCGCGGAGATAGCTCTCCCCCGTGATGGACTTGGTATCGAAAGCGCTCTCGCCCGAAAGCAGTGTGCAGTCGGCGGGGACTTTATCCCCCTTGCGCAGGAGAATGACATCCCCTCTCTTTAATTCCTCGGGCGCGACTTCGCGCTGCTCCTCCCCGTCGAGAAGGATGGCGCTGTCGCTCTTGAGCTCCATGAGTTTTGCGATCGCCCCGCGCGACGAGCCGACGGCGATCGCCTGCAAGAGCTCGCCGATCTCATACAGCAGCATGACGGCGGCGCCCTCCATACCCTCGCCGAGGGCAAACGCCCCCACCGCCGCGATGAGCATCAAGAAGTTTTCGTCAAACAACAGGCTCAGGCGGAAAGAGCGGAAGAGCTTTGCAAAATTCTTGCAGACGGTGAGAACGACCTCCCACCCCGCCGCCGCAAAGGAAGCGAGGAAGAGCGCAAGCGGCAGCCATTCGGGCATACCGCCCACGAAATGCAAAATAAGCCCGGGCACAAAGAACGCCGCCGAAAGGGCGATCGAAACGATCTCCTTCATATGGCTCTCCTTCTTGCGGGGAGCGCTGCCGTCGACGATCTCCACCTCTTCGAAACCCGCGATGAGCTCGACGGCGCCCGAGAATGCTTCGGGCGTATTGTAGGAGAGCGTCACGCGCTGGTTGATGAAGTCGACCGCCGCCTCCTCGATGTCTTTGAGCTCTTCGAGCTCCTCTTTGAGTTCCGCCGCACAGGCGGCACAATGCAGATTTTTGATGCGAATGACACGCCGCATAACTGCTCCTTCGGACGGAGACCGTCCGTCAAACAAATATATGAACAACTATTCATATAATAGCACAAAGAAAGAGCGCCGTCAAGCGCTTTTTCAAAAATAAATGGACTTTTCCGAAAAAAAACGGACGCCTTCGATGGCAGGAAGGCCCTTGACCCCCGTAAAGCACAGCTCCTTTGCGATGAGCTTTTGCCGCGTGAGGTGCTTTTCGCGGTTGAGGGCGCCGTCGCCGTACTTGGTATCGCCGAGGACGGGATGCCCGATATGCGCAAGGTGGGCGCGGATCTGGTGCGTCTTGCCCGTGTGCAGGGTGACTTCGAGAAGGCTCAGCCCCTCCTTCTCGCGCAGGACGCAGTATTCGGTGACGATGGGCTCCCCGCGGGGGCGGTCGAAGATGCGCACGCGGGAAGAGGCGGCATCCTTTTGAAGATAGGCTTTAAGGACGGCGTGCTTTTCTTGGAAGCTCCCCCTGACGAGGGCAAGATAGCGCTTTTCGGCGCGCCGCTCGCGGAAGGCTTTCAAAAGCTCGTCGGCGGCAGCCCGGGTTTTCGCGAAAATGAGAAGGCCTTCCGTATTGCGGTCGAGGCGGTGCAGGAAGAAGCACTCCCCCTGCCGCAGGAGCGCCGAAAAGACGGCCTCCGACTGCACGCCGCTCTCCTTATCGCAGACGACGACGTTTTCATCCTCGTAAAGGACGGAAAACGCCTTCTTCCCTTCCTCGGCAGGCGTCAGGAAGTACTGCACTTTATCTCCCGCATGAAGGGGCACGTCCTCCCCCACTTTGCCGCCGTTGACGCGCACGTCGCGGCGCTTCAAGAGGGTGCGGAAGGCAAAGGACGCCTGGGCGTCATGCGCGTCGGTGAAGTTTTTGAGCGAAGTATCCTCGCTGACGGTGTATTCCCGCACGGAAAGTCCTCCCAAAGACAGAGATGAGGATAAGGGCGGCGATGAGCGGCAGGATCGCCGAAGCGCCGAGGCCCGTCAGAAAATAGACGAGATAGCAAAGAAGCAGCGCGCCCGCCGTCTCTGCAACGGCATAGAGAAGGGCGAGCTTTACGCCTACTTCGCGCGCGGCAGCCGCCACGGCAGAGACGCAGGGCGAGGAAGCGAGCACGAACACGGCAAGGGCGAACGCGCTCCTCGCGCCGTAGGGAAAGACGGGGAAAAAGAGTTCCAAACTTGCCGCGACGTTCTCTTTGGCGACGAGCCCCGAGAGCGCCGCATAGGCGATGCGCCAATCTTCCATGCCGACGGGCGCGAACAGCCATTTGAGCCCGCCGCACAGATGCGCGAGCATGCTCTCTTCGACGGGAACGAAGCGGAAGGCAAAGTCGAAGGAAGAGAGCAGCCACGAGGCGATGAAGAACGCCAAAATGACCGTCCCGAGCTTTATTATAAACTGTTTGAGCTGAAAACACAAGGCTTTTGCAACAGTCTTCGCCTCGGGAAGGCGGAGCGGCGCAAATTCGAGCACGAGAGGCGCGCCCTTCTCCCCGCTCATCAGAAGGAGCAGGGCAAAACTCAGCCCCGCGCCGAGCACATACAAAAGGAGCGCCGCCAAAAACTGATCTTGAAAAAAGGACGAGGCGAGCGTGAGATAGACGGGGAGCTTTGCGCTGCACGAGAGATAGGGAAGGCACCAAATGACGCGGCGCTGCATCTTTTTATCGTCGAGGCCGCGCGTCGAGAGGATGGCAGCCGCCGTACAGCCGAAGCCCATCAGCAGGGAAAAGACCGCCCGCCCGCTCAGGCCCGCGCGCGAAAGAGCGCCGTCCGTAAAGAAGGCAAGGCGGGACAAGAGCCCGCTCTCTTCGAGCAGCGTCAGGAAGAGAAAGAGCATCGCGATCTGCGGCACAAAGCACAGAACGCCGCCCACGCTCCCGACGATCCCCTCCCCCACGAAGGAGCAAAGAACGGGCGACGGGATATGCGTTTGAAACGCCTCCTTGATCCGGATCATCAGCGCCTCGACGAGCTCCTTCAGAAGCCCGCCCGGCCCCACGGGGGAAAAGGTGAGAAAGAACGCCGAAGCAAGCAGGAATGCGAAAAGCGCGAACGCCGCCGCAGGGTGCAGGAGAAAGCGGTCAAGTTTCGTAAGGCGCATGGGGGCGCGCGTGTAGGCCTCTTTCGGGAGCGAGCGTCCTTCCTCCGAAGCCCCGCGCAGCGGCCCCGCCCGCAGCAGCGCCTCCCCCACCT